>Ga0182030_10010208_pt1 | contig 19126 bp, 17 predicted proteins | sample 812S3MmetaG_FD_121299 | JGI IMG/M metagenome (GOLD analysis project Ga0182030, IMG submission 121299) | Permafrost microbial communities from Stordalen Mire, Sweden - 812S3M metaG (Illumina Assembly) | ecosystem: Environmental > Terrestrial > Soil > Wetlands > Permafrost | place: Sweden... | reverse complement strand
TCCATCTCAGAAACGTTCTTTAAAGACACTGCGCTGGAAAGTGTCAAAATCTGTGAGTCAGACTGCCCTTCGTAGAGAGATCTTACCAACACGAGTGCGGTAAGCGATTCCTGAGAATTCCTCCTATAGACAATTTCTACATCTCCCCATAGATAGTCTCTGTCGCGAATGGGGACGTAAAGCTTATTTGGACCAATGGAATAAACTATTGGTCGCCCCGTATAGCCAATTGTCTTCCCATAAGAGACAATCAGCTCTCGTCCATTGTCTCCACATTCGGGTGGAGGCTTTTCGAATCTAGAAATTCTAATCAAATGACGAGTTTTCATTAACTCGACAAGCGTTCTTGGTAAATCGTCGATTAAAGGTTCAAAATGAGTCCAAATAGCGGTGTATTTCACCCAATCTTCATTTTCACTAATTTGGTGAGCCGCTCGTTCCTTACTTTGTCTGTCAAGGTTCAAAAATAAACGCGGCGCCTCCAACAAGAGTTGGAGAAGACCAATGTTAGTATCTCCGTCATCATACATTTTCCCTTCCTAAATTTAGGAAGAATAGAGTTTTAGAAAACAGACTACCTAGCGACGTTTTCCAATCTTGGACTGTGCGGAGCGAATGTCTTCGACTAGCCAATCTGGCATGTCTTCAATATTAACGTCAATAGCATCTTCTTCAGGATGTTCATGCCATCCACCGATGGGGACATACTTCTTATGACTCTTTGGGTGAATACTATTTATAAACATGGCCTGAGCACCATTCGTTCGAATATCTACGTGAGAAAATTCTCCATTTTTCAACGGTAGTTTGATCTTTACGCCATTTCGAATATCTGATAAACTTGGTTTGTATTTGAAATAGACATGGACGCCGCCATTGCCACTCGAGATCGTTAGAGTGTCCAATTTTGCATGCTGTTCTTTCAACAACTGATCCCATTCATCCAAATCTTCCCTCTCCACATCGATTACAATGACTCCGGACTTTTCTCCCGTAATTATTCCAACATTGTGGGGAGACTTCGACCTCTGAAATGTGCCTTCCGCACTTTCCTTCGTTGTCCCGAGCCATCCTTTCATCAATGGAATTTTTGCATCGATTCTTACGAGTATTGGGACAAAACCCAACTCCAAAGCTATCCTTCCAGTTTCCTTAACTTTTGAACTCTGCATTTTAAATTTATTTCTTCTTTAAAATATTATTTAAAATGAAGACTAACACCTGTTTTTCGAAGGAAGCGTGTCACACTATTTTTTTACGCTTGATGTCAGCAGGGCATGACAGTCATGACAACATTGCAGATATAATTAGTCAAAATCTTAATTTTTCCACATTTTCTAGGGCAGCTACCAAAGCTGGATTAATCCCCACGTTAAAGAACCAGAAGTCTCTAACCGTTGTAGTTCCCGATGATAGAGCCTTCGCAGCGTTGGATCAGAGTAAATTGAAGAAAGTAATGGATGATACGCCACGGCTAAAGCAAATTGTTCTCAATCATTTGTTCAACGGTATTCTCACAGACGAAATTCTAATGGTTTCCGATGGAATGAAGATAATGTCACTAGGAGGTGGTGAATATACAATTGAGACTCGCGATGGTGTATCTCAATTAGCTTGGAAAATGAATGATGATAACATTAAAGAGTCCCGGATCGTTAGAATTATCCCAGCAACCAATGGGATCATTCTGATTGTTGACAATGTTCTGGTTTGAAGTGAAACTCCAGTGGTATTTGATTCTTGAAAGTAAAAAAGTTTAATAAAATGTTTTTGGCAGTCTTCCTAAATAAACTTTGAAAAATAACTAAACTTTGGAAAAGAAGAAAAGAGGATGTCGCAAGTTCCGAGACGTGCGGTTAAGCAGCCACTTTCGCCGAAACATAGACCGGTTGTGCAAAATGTCATCATAGAGGCTGCCGACGGCGCGACGCTGCCATTTGCGTGGACGTTGCTTTCCGAGTCCCCGATCATTCAAGCCGTTGCGGGTGAGTTTGCGGACAACATCGAACCCATTCTCGTTGAGCCCATCGAGGATCAGGGGATGCTCAAAGATTTCCGAACTTTTTTGGAAATCACCGACCCTGCGGAGATGAAAATCTTCTTGAAAACCATTGATAAACTAGCGCCATATTTCGCCGAGCTTGAAAAAATGTTCAATGTCGCTGATTTCCTAGGTTTGGAGGACAAGAAGAACGACATTGGAAAATACATCGCTCAAGATCGACTCGCTGGTAAGACGACTGAGCAGATGGCCGAGTTGATGGGTATTCCGAAGGAGGATATTCCCTCAAAGGAAGAACAAGAACTCATTAAAGCGAATATCCCAGATCCTCAGATTATTGAACAGCTTCAACTCCCTCTAGATCAAATGGCCGAATGGTTGCGTCCAATTCGTATCGCTCTCGACACGCCTCCGACAGCCTCATAGACTCCCAATATCTTTCTTATAAATTTATAAGAAAACCTTTCTAGACAGGCTCATAGAATAATTTTTTCAAAGTAAAAGTTCGAAATAAAAATGGATGTCTGGAAAGCTGTCATTAAAGATGGCCCAACTTTGACCGATAAAACTCGTGATAAATTAATCAAGAAAATCTCTGAAGAGTGGGAAGACAAGGGAGTCAAGAAATCCTGGTGTCTAGCGAGGAAAAATACCGACTTCGAATGGAGAACTTGGTTTTGGTTTGGAAAAACTGACGAAGAACCAGAATTCCTTGAAGAATTCGTTCCCAAAAAATATCTTTCAGAAAATGAAGAGCTCTGTAAACAGTACCAGAGATTGGAAACTGATCCTCCAGAAAATCCCACGTTACCTGAAACTATTAAATACCATTCTAACCTAATAGCCGTTTGGCTGTGTTCGATTTGTGGATATATTTGGAAAACATCGATGCATCAGAGATCGATAGGACAAGGATGTGCAAATTGTGAAGGATGTGTCATTAACGATAAGAATAATTTAAAAACGACCAGATACTGGAAAGAATATATTAAACTTGATAAGGATTTAGAAGATGCTCCAACTCCACCGGAAAAAGTCTTTAGAGGTTCGACATTCCCAGCTTGGTGGAAATGTGGACAATGTGAGCAAATTTACTTAAAAACACCAGGTAACAGGCTATCTAAAGGGTGTGCTAATTGCGCTGGAAATATAATTAATTTTGAAAGAAGTGTTGCAAACACCAAAGTGGCTGATGAATATGTTCGACTAGTTTCTGATAAAGGCGACCAAATAACACCATCTGAGAAAATCTTTGCAAATTCTGGTTTTGAAGCCGAATGGAAGTGTAGGAAATGTGGGCATACATGGTTTAAAACACCCCAGAGTAGAAACGGGAGTGGAACAGGATGTCCCGAATGTTCTCTGAACTTTGAAGATAGTATGGCATCGACGGACTACGTGGATGAATACATCTGTCTGGTGGGCGAGACGAAAGAAACGCGAACTGAACCTAGAAAGCTCGCCAAATATACTCGAAAAAGGGCTTTATTTAAATGTCGAAAATGTTTGCGGGGCTGGGATATTAGAATCGATGGAAGGACCACCGGAAATGGATGTCCACATTGCAAAAGTTCAAAGCTCGAAAAAATAATTTCAAAAGAACTAGTAAAAATAGGAATAAATTTTGAAATTGGCTTTAAATTACCAATTAAAAAGGTCACTGGATATATTTCCATCGATTTTATACTCGAAGGTGGGAGAATTTTTATCGAGGGTGATGGAATACAACATTTCGAGTTTAATAGCTATTTACATAAGGGGAAGATAGAGGAATTTGAGGATCAGGTAAGAAGAGACATCAAAGTCAATAAATATATGAAGAAAAAAGGCTATCGACTTCTTCGCGTTGCATATTTAGATATTGACGATATTCATGAAATTCTGGAAAAATTTCTCAAATCAGATGAACAAATAGTATTTAGTGATCCAAAGCTTTATGAGGAGACATATTCCAAATTCATCGCTCTCGACACGCCTCCGACAGCCTCGTAGACACCTTTTCTCATCTCATAAATTTATGAGAAAGTAACCCCTCAGTCTATAGAATCATTACATTATCTATTCGAAAAATTCTAAATTTTATTTTTTAAGTTGTAATTACAACTTTATCAATAACATTACTCGTTGGGAAAATTAAGTCTGTTGTTTAGTCCGTGTTCCTTAACGGCTTTGTCTCGCATTTTCGCTGTTTTATCTTCATCTGTACTTCTTCCAACGATCTTTGTTTTACCGTCAACATTAATGGTTGCTAGCCACTTTTTCCCACTCCTACTAACACCAATATACTTCGAGGTCCCTTTTGTCGATTTACGATTTTGGCTGTTCTTTAATGCCGTCGTTTGTCGGAGATTTTCCCTACACACATTGAGAACATCCCCATTAATATGATCGACCGTTATTCCATCACCGTAAACTGCTCCACCGACAAGTCTGTGAGCATCTGTTTTGATACTATTGATTGTCGCGTATACATGTTCGTATCCTCTTCCATCGCGCTGAACATTCCATTTATATTTGTTTAATATCTCAAAATCTTCTTCAGAACAGCGTAGGAATCTTCCTTCTCCGTACTTCCCGTTTAACGAGATAAATTTTTGTCCGATTTTCAGTGGTTCTAGTTGTCCGTAGTGAATCTCGAATGGAAGTGTTGCCGGATCGGGAAGTTTTGTGAATTCGGGAATTTTTTGAGAATTTTTCCACGCAAATTCAGCTAATTCCTTAATAAATTTTAGTAAGTTCTCCTCATCGATACTCGGAAACTCATCTTTAAAACAATTCAGTAGGTAATCATCAATTCCCCGTAGATTGATTTCTCCGATTTCTGGAAAATTAAGACGTGCATATTCACCTCTTGACTTTTTGACCGCTTCATCGCGAGCTAGTTGGGCTGCTTCCTTACTCGGGTATCTTCCGACGATGACGCGTTTACCATCTTCCGAGTGATAAGCCTGCCAAAATTTGCCCTGTTGAGAAACTCCAATTGAACCAGATTTTGAGCCTTGATTTATTCCATTTAAGACGGGAGTACTATTCCTCAGATTCTTTTTACGAACATCGTTGACGATTCCTGATATATGATCTATAAGGCTCCCATCCCCACGTTTACAGTCCATGACCAAACGGTTAACTCCGGTGGTGGTTCCTTCATAACGTATAGTGACACTTTCAGTATTATCGGCCTTTTTCCTATAAAGCTTTGGAAGATTTTCTTCAAACAAATATACCTTATCGGTGTCACAGCGGAGAAATCTTTCTCCTACAAACTCTCCTTCCATTTCTATTAACTCCTCATTGAGTGGTAATTGTGTCAAACACAGTAATCTACGATATGATTGATAGAGCCATTCAAAATCAGATGTGATCTCTTCTGGAAAAACCTTTGAATGGATATCTTTTAGGGTTATCTCAACGTTTTCCGGGACTGGTTCATCTAAAATTACGATAGAACATGACCCTTTTGGATGGCCTTTTCTCGGAAGACCACATTTACGACAATTTTTAGACTTTTCTATAGTTTTTGCGAATGGGTCTACTTGATATACTTGGTAATTCTCATCCTCCCATTTGGGAATGCTATCTTTGTCTCCAATATGCACATAATCCGTGAACCTACTCTCCGAATTTTTCTCGGGTTTACGTAAGATCAAGAGTAACCACCCCTTTCCAGGACGTTCCGTTCCTTCAAATTCGGCTTCCAAGATTGAATTTCCTTCTTTGACACTTGGGTAGATCTCATTGCTAATAACGATGTGGGTCGTTGGATCGCGTATAATGACTCTAGTCGGTTTTGACGTCATTTTTAAATTTGAGTGAGATGAGAGAATAACAAGAGAAGTGAGACAGTCTATCCCTTGGGATATCGTCCGTTTTTCATTTTGATTCAAATTAGAAAACAACTAGGCGGATTGAGTGTCATTTCTCGACAAAAATAATTAAATAGTTCTTAGATCTCTTTATTTCAGGATTATCTGAGAGTCTTGTTGATCTCTCAAATATTTTTTATCATTGGGATTATTTTTCAAATAGTAAAATTGTAGTAAAAAATTTTTTCATCATTCCATAAAGAAGTGAAGAGTTTTCTTTTCATCAACTCAGCTAATCAACCATGTGGTACGTGTTAATTTTCATCATTTTGCTTCTGCTCCTCCTCGCAGTTGCTTGGTATGCCTGGAGCTGCTCATGCAAGACAGAATGCCCTCCCCGTAACACTGTTCCTGTAGTTGCGGATACCTTTGGGGGTTGTGGTTGTGGTTGGGGTGCAGGAATTGTCTTTATTATCTTCCTTATCATCCTAATTGGTTTCTGCTGCTGGCGCTGGAACGGCGCTGGTGCCGGAGCTGCCCCCATGGCCATGGAGTACTAAACAATAAAAACGGTTATTATATCAAATTTGATATAATTAAAATCAATCTTCAATCAGTGAATACTATATCCATTCTATCTTTCCAGGATCTGGTGATTGTTTTGACTTCAGGGTTTTGAAAACACTTTGTTTCATAAAATTTGTAGTAATCAATAATCTCCCCATGACCAAGTTGTCTAATGGAGTTTGCGGCGTTAATATACCTTGTTAATAAGTCGCAATCTGCGCTAGTTCCAGTTTTCCCGATCCTCTTGACAGTCTCCCTCGTAATATTATTTGCAACAACATCACGATTCTTATTGAAATCGTGAGACATTTTTATAGACAGAATTCTAAAGAGTAGATTTTAACTCGTAGACAGACTACAGGGAGGGATGAAATCAGTATTATTGGAATTTGTCGCCTCGAACTTCGAGACTTATAGTGATTTTTCTAATTTTAGATGTTTGTTTCCGGAAATAGCCATTGAAAAACATTACTTTAAAATCGAAGAGCCTTATACACATATCAATCAACTTTGTTTCTTTGACCTTCCCGTCTATGAAGTTTACTATCACTGGAATAGGGAGAAAGCCGGAGAGGGTGGATACAAAAACCGAGAAAGTGAAGGGATTTGGAAGAAATGGCATCCTACCGGGCAGATTGAATTCCTAGAATTTTATTCGGATGGAGTAATTGTTGATAAAAGGTACTGGATTTTTGACGGGACAGAAATAAAACTTCAGAGATACGAAGATTCCAAAAGCCCAATCCGAGATGGAAGAGATAATTCAAGCCTGTAAAAAAGGAGATTTTCATTATGTTCAGTCCCATCTCCATCTTTTGCCTCAAAAAGAATCTATGAAGCGTTCTCCAGAGTGTGTCGCCGCTGTTAAAGGACATTGGAGTATCGTTGAGTTGTTACTACAAGAACAATCGGGTCTATAATTATTTCCTAGTTCAACTGGCCAGGCTGCATTTTCAAGATGGAATTATTGAATTAATAAAGCTGCAACCTGAAGAAAAGCCAGAAATCTCTCTAGAGGAGATAAATTCTGCGCTCGAGAGGAACAAACTCACGATTCAGAGCTTCAATCCTCTCTACTCAAGTTTTGCGATTGGTTACGAATCTTATATTTCGGTGGAGAAAGTTCTCCTGAAGGTATTCCGGACTTTCTAGAAAGCGAGAACGGAACAAAAGTTCCCTTGAAGATTTCTCTAGGTCATAAAATCACTCTAACATGAGTTCATTTATTGAAACGTTATTTTGTCTCTCAAAACTGCAAAATACTTCAGAAATCTTAATGTTTTATATCCAAATATTTCTTTTAAAAAATTTTTGCTTCTGAAAGAGGATGAGATGGGTAATAACATCTTAAATTTTTTGAATGAAACGATTTATGAGGTTGATTTTCACTACAACGGTGAAAAGATCTTTGAAGGTGGTTACAAACGTGGGAAACCATTCGGTCTCCATCGAAAATGGACCGAAACAGGATTTCTCCATGAGATATCAATTGATAGAGGAAGGATATCAGCGGAAAAATTAGAACTACTGCAACATTTGCATAATTCGTTCTAAAGATGATTTTCTACTCAACAGGCTCAATAATGGAGCGGGAATAAAAAGTAGTTTAAGGAAATCATTATTGATATTTAAACATGTTCATGATTTTTGTCAGAGATGATGATGGAAGAAAACTATATCCCGCACCAGTGGGTAATGGGGAACTTCGTCTTCAGTTGTCCAAGGTCGGAGTGATCGTATTTTATAGTCGCGTTGAAGCAGAAATCTTTATCGCCGGACTGGCTCCGCGGGTCAACGATGCAGAAATTGAGGAAATTCCTTATACTCCTCAATAATAGTCTTCTTACTCCGAAATTTCGGAGTGATAAAAACGTGTTAGTCTACGGAAACTTCCTCAGCATAAAATTTTTCGTGGAGCATCGCCTCGATGATCTTGATAGTCTTCTCCTTATCTCCCGTTTTTTCCATCTCCTGATACACCTTCTCAACAAGTTCTTGGAGATCACTTTCCATCTGTTGCTGGGTCTGCCCGAACCCCAAATTGATCTCGATATAGACCATCAAAGCCTCCAGGAGCTTCGCCATAGCAATTTCCTTCTCAGAGGGATTCATTTCTTTCTTTTCTACGATTCTAACTCCGACATCGAGTTCTAGAAGGAGTCTGCCCTATATATCTTGCTAAAAAATTTTTTAGCTAAATCGATATCATTGAAAGTCCAGCCTGAAAAAGTTCCTTACATTACATTCAAAGACATCAAAGATTGTTTGGACAACAATAAGTTCCCTGATATCACTTACATTACTTTTGAACATGGGAATGAGACCAACATTATCATTACCGTCGACAAACTGGAGGGGCATAATTTTCCGGAATATTTAACTAGCTCTCGTGGTGTTAAAGTCCCACTTAAAATCAGAGTTGGAAAAGTAACCCTCGCTTGAGAGTGCAAAAAGGACTCCAATTGGAGCCCAAATTGTCCTGCTTACTTAAAATGGAATTCTGGGCAGTCATTCTACGGAATGTTTCGAGTTATATATTTTCTTCTTCCTCAAAGAAATGGCTAGTCCAGCGCTTGAAGAAGCGAAGCTCCCGGTGTCCTTGACCTCGGAAACGAAGCTCCCGGTGTCCTTGACCTCAGAACAGGAGGCGAAGAGAGCTTCCAGAGCCCAGAAGAAGGAACAAGCTCGGGAAGATGCTCGAATTGCCAGAGAAAAAGAAGATTCAGATATGACTCCCCGTTTTGAGATTGTCATTGTGAATAACGATGGTATTCCCAAAAAGGTTATCAAATTGAAGTCAAATTTTCCCACTGATGAAAAGACCGTATTGATGAATCATTTCCCAACTCTTAGGGAATTCAGATTTCCGTACATCGATTTCAACATTATGAAGACTAATAATTTAGTTCCAAGAACCAAATACATTGACATGATCTACAAAGCTGTGGATGAAGAAGTCAATAATATCAAAGAATCTGTCAAAAAAGCCGTAGAAGAGGGAGAAATTTCTTACGAACAACTTGAGTATTTTTATCTTCCCGGAAATGTTGTGACCTATCATACAGAAGATGGAGATATCGAAGCAGCCGTCATTACCAAACTTCAATACGAAAATTCTATTTTCTCCGGACAGTATCTCGGAATCGACGCGTATTCCTATGCTCACAATGGAGTTCAATTGATTACGGCAAACAAATATTTCACTGTCGGGAACTTCAAGGGAAAAGAAAAGATTGATAATTTGTCCCTCAAACACATCGATGATTCAAATCGAGAACTTTTAATCAAAAGAGGCCAAAGATACGTGGATTTGTCAAAGGGATTCCATCATCTCTATTGTCACGGCAAAGTTTCCATCCAAACATTCTTTGGAACGATTTACCAAAATGTGTCTGGAAAATGTATGGTTGATCTTTACACTCATTCAATCTTCAGTTCAAAGAGTAATGGTTCAAAACAATCTTCTGGAAATTTGGTCCATGTTTTAGACTTCATTTTGACGATTCTACCGTCGAGAATCTGGATCTATTCGTTTCCGAAGAAAATGTGGGGTGAAGCACGCATTGATGATCTAACTCCAATTAAGTTCAACAAAGATGCTTACAATTATCTCGTTCATGATGAAAATACCAAGACTTTCATTCGCAAATTGGTCAGTTCTGCTCATAAAAATAGTTTTACTGACTTTGTTGAAAAAGGTGGTGGTTTAGTATTCAGATTGTCAGGCCCTCCAGGAGTTGGTAAGACACTGACAGCCGAAACTGTCTCCGAATTGCTTGAAAAACCACTTTTCACAATTTCTTCTGGAGAGTTGGGAGCGTCTGTTGAGAAGATCGAAGAAAATCTCTCAAAATATTTGAAATTGGCTTCAATTTGGGGTGCAATGATACTTCTTGATGAGGCTGATGTCTTTCTACAACGTCGCGATGGTTTCAATCTCCAAAAGAATGCTATTGTTTCAATCTTCCTACGGGAGATTGAATATTACAAAGGTATCCTTTTCTTGACGACCAATCGAAGTATGGATATCGACGAAGCTTTTGAATCCCGCATTACGGTCAGTCTCGAGTACAACGAATTAACCAAAGACGACAAACTGAAAATCATTAGAAATCTTCTCAAAGCATCGAATTTTGAAGCCAATCAGGAAGATATTGACCTTTTGAGTGAAAAGATCAAGAATGGTCGACAAATCAAGAGTCATTTGATTGTATCTCAATCTTTGATGAACGCTTCCAAGGGAACTGACGAAGAAATCACATTTGCAGAAGCTTTCCACCAAGCGACGATTTTCTCCCGCACGTAGATAAACACGGTCTGGGGTTCCGATTGGAACCCAAAGTCTCTTAACGAACATCGCAGCCACCAGAGGTCATTGGGACATTGTGGAGCTATTCGTTAAGAATAACAGAAACGATCGGATCTATTCAAATTTCTTGATTCAGTTGGCAATGTTGCATGATGAAAAAATAGTATTTTACAACTCCAGAGGGTAATCAAGTTTTCCTGTCTCGATATTGACGAACCGTGGATCGGTTTTCACACCGCCTTCAATCGCTCTCCGTAAGTAGGGAATATCGTAACTTTCCCATTCGGAGGATAAGCTATACCCCACTGGTGGGAATTCTTCAGCTTCGGCCTCTAAATTGCGGAAAAGTTGATCCATGTCAATCGGGGAGAGAAAATCGCCGTCAGGATGTTTGATTTGATACAATTCAGTGGCAGCAAAGCCACATTCACCGTAAATTGGTTGAATGAGTTTCGCCCCAACGTTAGTTCCATCGCTAACACCTTGGCGATAGTTTACAACTAGTTTTTGCATAAGAGTTGTAAATCGTCGATGCATATAACCACTGGTTGGGGTTGACAACTTCATCGTAATAAGATCCTCGCGCGTTGAGCGGGCTTCATTTACCTTCTCTGAGACTGAGAGTCCTTCTGCGAGAGATGAAGAGGCGTAACCAATCGCGGCAGGAGAACTCGAACCCTTTGGAAAGAATGCACTGATTCTCCCTTCAAGAGATGGCTGAATAAGACCTCCACCGGGAACGAACAAACCAGTAGTTCCTCCAGCTTGAGCGACGTTTAGAACTTTACCCTTAGCCCCACTGTCAATCATCTGACGGAACGAGGAAGAAGGGAAGGCGGAAGTGGCGCTTGTCAACAACGCAGTACCAATATCCTGAACAATATTCAAAGCTTCGATAATATTTCTCTGGCGACGGCGTTCGTCGATCGGATTACTGACCGCTGGGCCGTAGAACTGAGCTTTCAGAGAAGCTTCGACTATCGCCTTGGTAATGGCTTCCTTATTCTCTCTCCTTCGTGCGACGTCGATGACATCATTCAATCCCATCGAAAATCCTCTTTTCTCGATATACCAATTCGCGAGAGCATCAGCATCACTGATAAAATCGATTCCGAATTCTCCACCATATTCACGATAAATGTATCCCAGGAATCTCGATCCGGTTCCAACGAATTGTTTGCTAACCGCACCTGAGATTAGAATTCCATGTTTAATTTCAAATCGACTTTCTGAATATTGAATCAGTAAATCCACTGTTCTTTTTCTGATCACCTCGTGGCCAGCGGAGCTGATCACGTCTTCGCTAACGATCTCTTCACTTATTTGCCTAATCTCCTCCTCTATTTCATCTTTTTGAAGAGGAGGTTCGATAGAAAGTAGTTCAACTTTTTCTCCAGTGACTTTTTCGGTCTTCACTGCGCGTCGTCTCTCATTAAAAGACTTTTGCTCTGGATTTATCGTCTGGTAGTAGTTCATTCGATAGGGCAACAACAAGCTAAAGATTGATTTTCCGCTGTATGGATCAACGTTCTGAAGTTGGCATCTGTAGAAATAGCTCTCGTTTCTTGCCTGGATATATTCGTTAAAGTCTTCGTAGTCAGCTCTCCGTGGAATGAACAGACGAGGCGGGCGTCTGAACAACATGCAGATGTCAGAGAGATTCTTTTGAGAAATCCTGACGCCAGGACATGTTAGCAAATAAAGACCTGTCAAAGCGTTGTAGGTAAGGGCAATCAACGGCCCGCCCCTGGATTCGCTTAGAACAGATTGTGCAACACCCATATTCGCCAATAGATCTGCTTTTGCCTCTTCGGTTCCTGGAAGATGCAAATTCATTTCATCACCGTCAAAATCTGCGTTATAAGCAATTGTATCCTGTAGTGGGAGTTCAATATTGAGAGAATCGACGACAACAACCTTGTGAGCCATTGTAGATTGTTTATGCAATGTTGGTGCACGGTTCGCAACAACCAAATCACCGTTGTGTAGATGGCGGTAGATGTCTTCTCCAACTTGCAGTTTATAACCATTTTCTCCACTCGTATTAATTCCTGGGATGATATTTATCTGTTGTCCTTTATTGTCGATGACTGTATTTATTTTTCCCTTTTCTAACAAAAGTTGATGATATGCGATACTGACGTCCGTTACCTTTTCTTTCGGTGTCATCTTTTTGGTAAATTCTATCGGAACTCCAACTTCATCCGCACGTAGGCCAATTCCCGGACCAATGACACTGCGGGATACTTGGTCAACATCTTTTCCCGTCCCGAGACCTCGAAAAACACCATGTTTACTTGATACTATCTTGTGAAGGTCAGCGAGGTCTTTCTTCCGTGTATCGCCTGAACTACTATCCTTGTAAAGCGCGTCGACCGCATCAATCAGCGCTTTCGATTCTTGGTAGAAATAATTCAGAATCAAAGGGTCGTTGGCATTTTTCAAATTCTTGTACTTTTCTGGGAAAGGAACCTGATCAGCGTCTTGAAGCCTAGCATTAGCAAGACCAATTGTCTGGAACCTGACAGTAATATCATCTTGTCGAACCATCCCCCCAATGATTCTCGGGGGGCGCGTGATTGGAGGAGTTACCAGAGTTCCGAACATAATCAATTTCTCAGACGGTGGGTAAATAAAGCCGAGGGCCTCATACTCCTCTTGTGTTAATTTTTCCATCATTTCGTAAGCCTCGATCGGATAAACGGGTCTTTCTTCTTTTCCAATCTTTTGGACGATAATGTTCTTTTCTTTATTGATCTTGTAAGGATGGGGAACCGGACATCCTTCAGTGCTACAAAAGTTAATTTTCTTGCTCAAGAGAACGTATTGCTTGAGACGATTTGGTTTTGACAAATTCAAGACCCCTTTCTCTTTTGCCAGTTCTGGAGGCATCTTCAAATGGCCACATTTTCCACATTGACAGTTCAGGACATCTTGGATATCTTCCATATTCTGTGAATAGATCGGATTCGGAACTAGATTATTAAATTTGTCCCTTCTTCGAAAAATCATCTTTCCCAAATGCCCCGGACAGTTTGTGCCAAATGCATCGCAACTTTTGCACCGTCCAGACCTGTCGAATGGTCCCATTAACGGATCGTATAAGGTTCCATGCTCAACTTTGAAACCACTTCCTTGACCAAATTCTGGTGTTTCAAACTTGGTAATTTCACACACAGCGATTGTATCATCTTCCAAATCCTTTCTTGAAATAAATTCTAGCTGTGTTCCGATAATTTGAACGAATGGAAGCTTTGTTCGGAGTTCTTTTCCGATTTCAGCACTCCTTTCTCTCTCCAGGCTTAGAGAAGCATCGCGAGAAGACTGGGACTGGCGAAGCAAATCCTTAATTTGTCTCTTAGATACCTTGAATAACTTTGCCGCATCCTCTTCAACCTGCTTCATTAAATCCTCATCCTCATTTTGAAACGCATTTTTAGGATTTCGGGGTCTGGTCGAACTCCTGGAAGCCTCCGCACCCGGAGTCTTGCTCCGGGAAGAAGAGCTTTTCTTAAACTGAATAGTTGACATAAGATATAATTTAGTGTTTGGACTGTGCTTGTCAGATTATATCTCCCAGGTAGTTTACCCTAAATACCTTTTAGAAAGTAATTACTTTCTATTTTTGTTGTACTATTTATTACCACTGTCTGTGGTAACCCACGGGCTCATACATGGGATGGTGCCAGCCCATTTGACGATCATACATAGGCTGATGGTATCCAATAGGCGCGGCATCGAGATAAATAACGCGTCCGTAAGCGTCCAGAGTGTATTGTCGGCCCATGGGGTCAACAAAAACCTGAGCACCGGCCGGAGAGGTTGTGTTGTTGATAACCGTTGTGTCCCCTCCGTCTCCATACCCCCCGCCGTACAGTCCTCCTCCCAGAGCGGCACCAGCCAAGAGTCCGGTAGTGAGACCGAGTCCCGCACCGTATCCTCCATACCCACCGTATCCTCCATACCCACCGTATCCTCCGTGGCCATAACCGCCTCCATACCCACCGTGGCCATAACCTCCATGACCGTAACCTCCATGGCCATAACCGCCACCAGAACGGGCTACATTGACCGTGTTTCCACCACGAACTGGCGAAACCGATCGACCACCCATTCCTCCAACTCGGCTAGGACTAACCGATCGACCACCTCCTCCGAAACCTCCGCCTCCACCCCCTGCACGCGGCATTCTTTCTTTTACATGCTCAACAAATTCTTTTTTTATTTCTAACAATCATTCAATAATTTCATCGTCACTGCAAATATAAAATAAAGGGCGTAATTTTGCCATAGAAAATAAAATCCGAAAAGAGCAGCGGCCGCCTTATTTCGCACAGTAACAGCTAGATAGTAGATAGATTCTCCCAAAATGATAACCATAAACGCTGCAACGACCAAAGCCAGGGGAAATAAGCCAAAACCTAGTGTTCCAAATAGGAAAAATGCCTCCAAGAAAGTTAAAACTAGAACTAATCCCCAACGCCAGAGAACACCCGGTACCGCTGATGCTAGATAATACCCAACAAATGAAGTAAATATAAATAATGGCCATACAAAGCGGAAAAAGTCTGGATTTGGAACTCCAGCAATACCTAGTTTCTCAATTACCGTCAGTTTAGCATTATAACCTTCTCTTGATAAAAAGTATATTAAAATTAACTCGGCAACTCCTAATGCTAGTAAAAATGCGCCTGCAAGACTAGATTCTACCTGTCCCATTCTAGTTCCTTTTAATTATTAAACAACTGTAATAGTTCCAATAATTTTTCTTCCAATTTCTGATATCCTTGTTACGACTAGATAGAAAGAACTGGAGATGTAATCAAATTCTAGCCTCGCAGCGATACCGTTCAACAAAGATTGATAATTATAGAAGTTATAACCATCAAAGAGCCAAAGGTCTTGATTCCTTAGATCCGAACAGGTCCCCAGATCTGGGTCGACGGAAAATAAGCGCAAACACTGATTACTTACCAGATTTGAGACTATTAATTGGTCATAACTCCATTCGTTAGATCTAGTAACAGTGGTGGAAATCGTACCTCGTGTGGATACTATATAGAAATTTGAACCGGTGAATAGCATAGCTTTATTTTGAAAGGGATATACACTATAAGTATTCCCTCCAACATTTATTAACGCGCAGTTTGCAAACCCAGGGATGATTGGACAGGGTTCGAGCGGCTCAAGAGGAGGAGGGACAGGAATTTCATCTATCGGTAACGGCCCTTGCTCATTATTGTCTTCATTATCAAAATTTTCCTCTTCGGGAGTTCTATTTCTCCTACGGGTCACGAAGAAAATGATTAGACCAATAATCACTCCAACAATGAGTAGCACGACTATTACTATGACTGCAATAATCCACGGATCCATTGGAAAATTTTCCAATTAATAATCGAATTACTTTATTAGCTCCACATATTTATTATTCTTTGGGTTGTCGGAAATATATTCTAGAACACCATTAAGAACATTTTTATTTGCAATTTTTATCAATCTTTCAATAAAAGGGTCGATTTCCAGACTGTCTAAATCTGCCGCATCGTTAATCAGAGTAGAAATGTAGTTAGAAAAATCTTCATCGTTTGAAGGAACTAATTCCGGACACTGTTCGAGTAAATATTCTGTGGTTTCGTCAGAAATTATCGCTTCAATCGTGTTGTCGAGTAGTTTCTGTTTGTCGATGATTCTTGGCAGAAACTCCTTGAAGCTTTCCAAATCTGCCTCCCATATAAATTTGGAGGTTTGTTCTTCAGAGAATTTTTTGTCGAAGAGAAATTCGATGTATCTTGCGGTTTCAGCCGATAATTCACTCACATTTATCTTCTCAAATTTGTAACTGTATTTCTTTGAGAGTTCTATCACTCTTTCCCAGTCGCGTTTCTGCAGAACTTTATACAACTTTTGGTATTCCATTTTATTTCTTTCTCTGAAATGTGTGTAAAAATAACTTTTAAAAGAGACTACCCGGGGATCCATAGGTTGATGGATCAGTTTGTAGAACTTTGCTCTCTTCTTGTCCTTGGTCAAGAATACTTTGTATGCAAAAATCCCAACCTGTTAGTAATTCTCTCTTAGTCTTTCCAGTCTTGTCTTCGACTAAAAGAATTAAAAACAGTCTTACTCTGGAAATTGATATTTTTGAGAAGTAGCTTCCCAGAGGGGTTGAGGCGCTGAGAAAAAGACTCCGCCGTCGTAAGATTGAATTGTCAATGTATCGGCAAGGTCAGAGTAATTTGGCACGTCTGTGTAACTCCCGGGGAAGAGAACCACATGGTAGGAAACGACTCCTGGAGAGTTCCTCACTGCGTTCAACGCGTTCGTTAAATTATTGAATGGTGCATTTCGATCCTCAAGTTTTCCGTTCACTGTCCCAAAAACAGGGTCAACGTAAACGGTAAGATTTGTTAGAATTGAAGAGCTTCCCGAAGTTCCGGGAAGACCCGGAAATCCCGGTAAACCTTGAATCGGTTTGTCGCAATTTCTCATTTATAAATGGTTATAATTATAACCAAAATTATTTCTTCAAAGACTCTTTTCAAGACTTTTCAAATCTTCCAACCAAAGATCGATCGGCGATGAATTCTCGAGTTGGTTCAACTTTTCGATCATCGTTTCAAGCTTATTTTCCATCTTCTTGAAACCATCAGGTCTAACACTACGCAACATGTGTTTGTCAAGAATGTCCTCAATGACGACTTCAGTAAGTGTATCGTTTAGTTCGATAGCTCGTTCTATCAAATTATCGTCTGACGGGTGAACCTTTTTCTCAGAAATTAAGCGTAGGAGGATTAGCTGCTGTCGGAATTTCTCAATCTCTCTCTGAAGTTCACGAATAACGTATTCGCGGCGCTTCTCGTAAAAAGGTAGGCGAAAATCTATGAAATCAGTAAAGATTTCTTCAACTGTATCGTATTTATAAGGTTTTCCGTCTTTGATCAGAACCATGTTCTTCATCGAATGTGTCGATTGAAGACCAAAGAATTTAAAAATAATCTTTTCCCAATCTTCCTCACTTGTTTCTTCCATATTGACCTCAAGCAGTTCGGGAGTAGGGCCCATTACCGTAAAATTAACTGTCTCCGGCTTACTATTATTCTTCATATCCTTAATTTTCTTGTCCTCTAGATAATCTTTTAGCTTTTTCTCGTAATCGTTGGTCCACACGAATAATGGGAGTTCGGTAATGCGCCATTGGCGCCCGAATTTCACCATAGTTCCTCTCGAAATAAAACCATCGTCGGTTAATTCAATGGTTCCTTCATACCCGCGGTACCAGGGAATCATTTTTTGAAAGGTCTTTCCAGTAAGCAAACGTCTGACATTTCCGATTACTGCCTTCGGATCGTAACTAGGAATAAAACTCGACCAACCAGTTGAAATTCCGAGAGCGCCGTTAACTACACAGAGAGGGATCACAGAGAGTAAAAATTCCGGTTCGATTTGCTTTCCTTCTTCGACTTGCATCGTCAATAGGGGGAAATCTTCTTTAGGAAATATTTTTGCTGTGATTGGTGAGATCTTTGCTGCGATATAACGTAGTTTTGCTGATTTTCCACCACTCGCTCGACTTCCAAACCGACCCTTTCCAACAAAATATGGTAGGTTGTAGGCTGAACCTGTATAGATTTGTGTCATTTTCACCAACGAGGCGGCAATGGCGTCTCCGTGATGATATTGAGTCTCTTTTACAGCAGTAGCTGCCAATGTCATCAATTTCGTCATGTCCTTCTCATTGTATAAAGCCCAAATTAGTTTCCTTTGGACTTCTTTGAAAGAATCTTCTCGTTTCTGAATCGCTCGATAAATTGACTTGTGGTAAAACACAATCAAATCATCATGAATAAATCTGGTTATGTCTTGTTCCTCTTGATCGATGTCATCGGGAACTCCGTTATTACTCAATAACCAATTTTTTCTCTCATCTGAATAATCTTTGTCAAAAGCAAGTTGGATTGACTTTTCGGTTTCCGGATCCAGTCTATAAGTGACAGTTCTATTAATCCTAAAATCATCAATAATGTCCTTAGCATCTGAAGAACCCAAACCTTTGAGAAAATCTGCTTTGGTCTTGGACCTCTTCGCCAATTCTGCCTGAGAAGCACTCTCATCGTGCAGCCACTTGAGATACGCCTCAAATTTATAGAAACGAAGGATCTCATTTTTCAAATGAATTCTTACCGCTGGAGAGAAATTCGCTTTAACAAAACCTCTTTTAATCAAAGATGGGAATCTCTGGTAGAAATACAGCAAAATCAAACCGCGGATGTGCTGCCCATCGTCATCCCCGTCAGTGGAGATATAGAACCCTCTTTGATAACGCAGTAACGAGAAATTAGATTGCACCTCGTAGTTAAGACCCTCTTGTAGACCGAGAGCAGCCTTTAACATAATAATTTCAAGATTTTCTGCTAAATCTTCAAATGAACAGTTATAGGAATT
>Ga0182030_10010207_pt1 | contig 19127 bp, 14 predicted proteins | sample 812S3MmetaG_FD_121299 | JGI IMG/M metagenome (GOLD analysis project Ga0182030, IMG submission 121299) | Permafrost microbial communities from Stordalen Mire, Sweden - 812S3M metaG (Illumina Assembly) | ecosystem: Environmental > Terrestrial > Soil > Wetlands > Permafrost | place: Sweden... | reverse complement strand
TCGAGCCCGCGCCGTGGGACGCTGACGAGTCGGCCACCGCCACCATCAACTACACGTCGGGCACCACGGCCCGGCCGAAGGGCGTCCAGCTCACCCACCGCAACTGCTGGGTCAACTCCGCCGTGTTCGGCTGGCACGTGGGTGTGTCCGACCGAGACGTCTACCTCCACACGCTGCCGATGTTCCACGCCAACGGCTGGGGCATGCCGTGGACGACCGCGGGCATGGGCGTGACCCAGGTGGCGCTGCGCAAGGTGGACGGCCCGGAGATCCTGCGCCGGGTCGACCGCCACGGTGTCACCCTGCTGTGCGCCGCACCGGCCGTGGTCAACGCCGTCCTCGACGCCGCAGCCGACCTGGACGGTCCGGTACCCGGGGCGGGCACCACCCGTGTCGTGGTGGCCGGTGCGCCACCGCCGTCCCGGACCATCGAGCGCATCGAGTCCGAGCTCGGCTGGGAGTTCATCCAGATCTACGGGTTGACCGAGACGTCGCCGGTCCTGACCGTGAACCGGGCCCGGCCCGAGTGGGACGACCTGCCCTCGGACCAGCGGGCCCGCAGGCTCATGCGGGCCGGCGCGCCCGCCATCGGCACCGCCCTCACCGTCGACGAGCACGGCGAGGTGCTGGCCCGGTCCAACACGGTGATGGCCGGCTACTGGCGCCAGCCCGAGGAGTCGGCCGCGGCGCTGGCCGGCGGCTGGTTCCACACCGGTGACGGGGGCCTGGTCGACGACGAGGGCCACCTGAGCATCCTCGACCGCAAGAAGGACGTGATCATCACCGGGGGCGAGAACGTCTCGTCGATCGAGGTGGAGGACGCCATCTTCTCGCTCGAGGGCGTCCTCGAGGTGGCCGTCATCGGCGTCCCCCACGAGAAGTGGGGCGAGATGGTGCTGGCCCTCGTGGTGACCGACGGGGCCAGTGGCGTCACCGAGGAGCTGGTGATCACTCACTGCCGGTCGGTGCTGGCCGGGTACAAGTGCCCGAAGGAGGTCGAGCTGCGCGACGAGCTGCCGCGCACGGCCACGGGCAAGCTGCAGAAGTTCCGGCTCCGCGCCCCCTACTGGGAGGGACGGGAGCGCCAGGTCAACTGACGGCGGGTGCCGGCGCGTTCGAGCCGCCGGCCCGGGCGAAGGCTGCCGCCCCGGCACCGGCACGCCACTCGGCGATGCGCAGGCCCGTCCACACCGGTGTCTCGAGCATCGGGGCGTGGCCGATGTCCCGGGCCACCTCGAGCTGCCAGTCACTGCGCCCCTCGGCCATGCGCCGGGCCGCGCCGAGCGGCACCAGCAGGTCCCGGGCGCCGTGCAGATGGAGCACCGGGACGTCGAGGGCGTCGATCCGGGCGACCGTCGGCGCGGAGCGGGCCATGACGCGGGCGAGCGAGCGGGCCGAGGCCAGGTAGGCCCGGTCGGCCTCCGTCCGGTCCACCGTGGCGGTCAGGCCGATGTGGGCGTCGACGACGTCGGCGGGGACCCGCGACGGGTCCACGCAGGTGGCGGCCAGCACCCGGCGCACCGTGCGCTCGGCCGTGGTCCGGTTGCGGCGGGCCGTCAGGAACCGCTCCCCCACGCCGGGCACGGAGCAGACCACGAAGTTCGCCACCACCCGGGGGTGGACGAGGCCGAGGCGCTCGGTGGGCAGCGCGGGGTCGACCAGCACCAGACCGGACACCCGGTCCGGCGCCGACGCCGCGGTGAGGGCGGCGACCAGCCCACCGAGGGAGTTGCCCATCAGGATCACCGGGCGGTCGGCCACCCGGTCGAGGAAGCCCGTGACCAGGCGCACGTGCCCGGCGACGTCGGGGCGGCGGCCGGCCGCCGGGGTCCGTCCGTGCCCGAGCAGGTCGAGGGCGACGAGGTGGCTGTGATCGACCAGGTACGGCGCGACGGCGGCCCAGTTGAGGTGGGAGCCACCGAGGCCGTGGACGGCCACCACGAGCGGGCCGTCGGCCGGGCCGCCGTAGTCGACATAGTGCACCGGGCCACCGACGTCGACGGTGGCCGACACGTGGGTCAGTCCGGCCAGGGTCGTCACCCCGACGAGGCTACCGGGCCGCGCCGTCCGTCATGCCGGCAGGAAGTCGAGGAGCAGCCGGTTGACCACGTCGGGGGCCTCCAGCTGCATCCAGTGCCCGGGGCCTTCGACCCGCTCGTAGCGCCACGGCCCCGACACGTAGCGCGCGGACCCGGTCATCTGCTCCTCGGTCAGGGCGAAGTCGCCACTGCTCCACACGCCCATCGTCGGGGCCTGCACCGGCGGTAGCTCGAGGTCCGACGACACGAACCCCTCGGGCGGGATGTTGGCCCGGTACCAGTTGAGGGCGGCCGTGAGCGTGCCCGTCGCCTCCCACCGGGCCACCACGGCGTCGGCGTCCGGGTGGTGGGACCAGGCGCGGAAGTTCGCCCACCCGTCGGCGGCCAGCCACTGCTCACCCACGCCGGGGAACTGGAAGAAGAACATGTACCAGGACTTCTCGAGCTGGGCGACGCCCACCGAGCGGAAGGCCGACGCCTGGCCGACCGACAGGGCCACGAGATGGTCGACCTGGTCGGGGAGGAACGCCGCCATGGCCCATGCGGTCGCCGCCCCGAAGTCGTGGCCGACCACGTGGGCCCGGGCGATGCCGAGGTGGTCGAGCACGGCCACGAGGTCGCCGACCGTGTAGAGGATCGAGTACGCCTCGACCTCGTCCGGCGCGTCCGAGGCACCGAAGCCCCGCAGGTCGGGAACCACCGCCTGGAAGCCGGCGTCGACGAGGGCCGGGACCTGGTGGCGCCACAGGGCACCGGAGTCGGGGAACCCGTGGAGGAGGAGGACGGGCCGGCCCTCACCGACCACCTCCACGTGGATGTTCACGCCGCCGCTGTCGATCTCCATGGGCTTCCTCTCGGTCGGTCCGCCGCCGTGTCCGGTGACGGGATGGGGGTGCGGGAGTGGGTGGTGGGGTGGTGGGATCTCGGGGGTACGGGCGTCGACGAGGGAGACCGATCAGCCGGCCGCGATGGCCACGAGCTCGGTGCGGCCGGGTCCGGGCCGGGCGACGTCCCGCCCGTCCGACCCCACCTCGAGGACCGTGTCGAAGACCCCCGGCGCCGCCAGGGCGTCGCCGGGCAGCTCGAGCACGCCGGCGATGCCGAAGAGCGCCCGGACGCACCCGGGGTCGACCGAGGCCGCGGCGACGAGCGCCCGACCGATGTCGAAGCCGGGATCGTCGCTCGTGAACTCCCCGCCGGCGGCCAGCACCTGCATCTCGGCGAGCCGCAACCGGTCGCCGGCCCGCGTCGACTCGAACCACGGGCCGACGACCCGGTCGGTCACCTCGCCCCATTCGAGCGTGAGGGCCGCGTCCGCCCGGTCGGCCCGGTCGTGCAGGGTGTCGCGCAGGGCCACGGCGTGGAGCATGCCGATGGAGATGCCGCGTCCGACCGACGGGTTGGTACAGGCCCACGCGTCGCCCACCGTGAGCACGCCGGTCGCCACCGGCCGGCCGTCGACCACCAGGGACCGGATCCGGTCCTCGATCTTGGCCATCGTCATGACCCGGTCCTCGAGGGGCTCGCCGTCGACCCACGGTTCGAACCCCGGCATCGACCGGACGGCCTCGGTCCACCGGTCGGTCCGACTCAGGCCACGCAGGGGCGCGTCACCGGCCGCCACGACCACGACGACCGACCACGTCGAATTGTCCGCAGGCAGGGTGAGGAGGCTCACCGAGCCGAATTCGGTGAGCGGCGTCGCACCCGGCTGTTCGGGCAACGACCCGTCGACCGAGCGGAAGTGGCGGCCGTAGTAGGTGAAGCCGGAGTCCTCGGCCACGTCGAGGCACGGGGCCGCCCCCAGATCGTCGAGCCACGACGGCAACGCAGATCGACGGCCGCCGGCATCGACCACCAGGTCACAGGCGAGCTCCTCGCCCGACGCCAGCCGTACACCGGCCACCGACGGGACGCCCGCCGGGTCGGGCGGGCCGGCCAGGAGCCCGGCCACGGCCTGACCGCGTCGCACCCGGACGCCCGGGGTGCCCGACGCGGCGGCGTCGGCGACCGACTCCGTCACGACCCGACGGGCGGTCACGGTGTCGAAGGCCGCATCGCCGGGTCGGGTGGCGCCCCGCACCTCGGCGGGCAGGGCGTCGAGCGGGTTGTACCGGTAGGCGCCGGCGGCCACCAGACCGTCGAGGACGTCGGGCAGCTCGCGCTCCACCAGCGCCCGGAACCTCGGGGCGAAGTGGTGGGCCATCCGCACCTGGGTGACGCCGCGGTGCTCCCAGTCGTCCCAGGCGGCCGTGGGGTCTGCGGGTGGAGCGGGGTCCCGCTCGATCACCTCGACCTCGTGCCCGTCCCGCGCCAGCAGCATGGCCGTGGAGAGCCCGATGATGCCGCCCCCGGCGATCACGATCTTCATGGCGCCTCCCGGTGGGGCCACGTCCGCCGTGGCCGATCGACGCGTCCGACGATAGCAAGCAGCCTGGCGCCCCGCCGGGGTGCCCCGACCGGTCAGCGCTTGTCGCCGGAGGGGAAGTGCAACGAGTTGGCCGGCGTCGCCGAGGGACCGTCGGCGTCGGGCCACCGGGTGGTGATCGACTTGAGGCGCGTGTTGAACCGGACGCCTTCCATGCCGTGGACGTGGGCGTCGCCGAACAGCGACTGCTTCCACCCGCCGAACGAGTAGTAGGCCATCGGCACCGGGATGGCCACGTTGATCCCCACCATGCCCACCGACACGTCACGGCGGAAGCGGCGGGCCGACCGGCCGTCGCGCGTGAAGATGGCCGTGCCGTTGCCGAACGGGTTGGCGTTCACCAGGTCGATCGCCTCGTCGAGGCTGTCGACCCGGAGCACCGACAGCACCGGACCGAAGATCTCGTCCCGGTACACGGCCATGTCCGGGGTGACGCGGTCGACCAGGGTCGGGCCGAAGAAGAAGCCGTCGGCGCCCCCCGGGACGGCCACGGTGCGGCCGTCCACCACGACCTCGGCCCCGTCGGCCAGGGCCGAGTCCACGTACCCGGCGACCCGGTCCCGGTGGACACGCGTGATGAGCGGACCCATGTCCGACGTCGGGTCCGTGCCCGGTCCGGTACGCAGGGCCCGCGCCCGGGCCGCCACCGCCTCCACGAGGGGGTCGGCGTCGCCGACCACCACGACGGCGCTGATGGCCATGCACCGCTCCCCCGCCGAGCCGTAGCCGGCACCGATCAGGGCGTCGGCCGTCGAGTCGAGGTCGGCGTCGGGCAGCACGACAGCGTGGTTCTTGGCCCCGCCGAGGGCCTGCACCCGCTTGCCCGAGGCGTGGCCGCGCTCGAAGACGTGGCGGGCGATCGGCGTCGAGCCGACGAAGGACACGGCGGCGACCTTCGGATGGTCGAGGAGCGCGTTGACCGCCTCGGCGTCGCCGTGCACGACGTTGAACACGCCGTCGGGGAGGCCGGCGTCGCGCCACAGGTCGGCCACCAGCTCGGAGGCCGACGGGTCGCGCTCGGACGGCTTGAGGACGAAGGTGTTGCCGCAGGCGATGGCCACGGGGTACATCCACATGGGCACCATCACCGGGAAGTTGAACGGCGTGATGCCGGCCACCACACCGAGCGGCTGCCGGATGGACGAGGCGTCGACACCGGTCGAGACGTCCTCGCTGAACTCCCCCTTCAGCAGGTGGGGGATGCCGCAGGCGAACTCGACCACCTCGATGCCCCGGGCCACCTCGCCGCGGGCGTCCTCCAGGACCTTGCCGTGCTCGGCGGTGATCGCCGCGGCGAGGTCGTCACGGTGCTTGTCGGCCAGCTCGCGGAAGGCGAACAGGATCCGGCTGCGGGCGGTCAGCGACGTGTCCCGCCACGGTCCGTGGGCGGTGGCGGCCGTCTCGACGACGTGGTCGACGTCCTTCGTGGTGGCCAGCACGACCTCGGCGGTCTGCGCGCCGGTCGCGGGGTCGAAGACGGGAGCGGTGCGGGCGCTCGCGCCCTCCAGCGATGTTCCGATCTGCTTCACGGGGTTACACTCCTCGGGGAGCGGTGCTCCCCCTCGTTGGGACGGGTGCTGCGGGTTGATGGCATGCTGCCGGCCCGGGTGGTGGTGCCGGACCGGGCGGTGCGGGCGGCCCGGGCGACGGGCACGGCGGCGGTCGTCGGGTCGGACCGGTGCGGGACGGGCCCACGGCCGGCGGCGGTGACCCGGGGACGGCGTGCAACAATCGTCGCATGGGCGAGACCGACGGTGCACGCAGGGACGACGACGGTGCGGTGTCCGACCGGGTGCGCCTCCGGCGCCTGCCCGAGCAGGGCTCGCACCGCCGCGAGGACCTCGACGCCGTGCTCGACGCCGGGTTCGTCTGCCACCTGGGAGTGGACGTCGACGGCTGGCCGATGGTGGTCCCGACGACGTACGCACGGCTGGGTGACCACCTCTACGTGCACGGCTCGGTGGCCAGCCGCAGCCTGCGGACGGCCAAGGCCCCGACCCCGGTCTGCGTGACCGTCACGCTGGTGGACGGCCTGGTACTGGCCCGCTCGGTCTTCAACCACTCGGTCAACTACCGGTGCGCCATGGTCTACGGACTGCCCGACGTCGTCGACGACCCCACCGAGAAGCTGGTCGGCCTCGAGGCCATCAGCGAGCACGTGGTCCCCGGGCAGTGGGGCTACGCCCGTGACCCGTCGGCCAAGGAGCTGCAGCGGACGACCGTCCTCCGGCTCGCCCTCGACGAGTCCTCGGTCAAGGTCAGCGCGGGCCCGCCCGACGACGAGGACGAGGACCTGGACCTCGACGTCTGGGCCGGCGAGGTGCCCCTGCGGACCGTCCGCCTCGACCCGGTGCCGGCCCCCGGCCTGGCGGAGGGCACCGTGCTGCCCCGGCACATCGCCGCGGGGCCGCTCGGACCGGGGACGGTGCCGGCGCGCGACGTGAGCTGAGCGGGGGCACGGCATCGGACGGGAGGCAGTTCGCTCGGACGGCGGCGCTCAGGCGATGAACTTGGCCAGCGGCCGGTAGTCCATGCCGTGGGCCTCGGCCACCGGCTCGTAGACCACGGTGCCGTCGACGACGTTGACGCCCTCGGCCAGGGCCGGGTCCTCGGACACGGCGTCCTTCCACCCGTGGTTGGCGATGTTGAGCACGTAGGGCAGTGTGGCGTTGACGAGTGCATGGGTGGACGAGTGGGGTACGGCACCCGGCATGTTGGCCACGCAGTAGAACACCGAGCCGTTGACGTCGAACGTCGGGTCGGAGTGGGTCGTCGGACGGGTCGACTCGAAGCAGCCGCCCTGGTCCACCGAGATGTCGACCAGCACCGAGCCGTCGCGCATCTTGCCCACCAGATCGTCGCTGATCAGCTTGGGAGCCTTGGCCCCCACCACCAGGACGGCCCCGATGACGATGTCGGCGTCGATGCACACCTCCTCGATGGCGTGGGTCGACGAGGCCACCGTCTCCAGGCCACCGCGGAAGTGGTGGTCGACCTGACGCAGGCGCTCGAGGTTGCGGTCGAGGATGTAGACCTCGGCGTGCATGCCGACGGCCAGGGTGGCCGCGGCCATGCCGGCTACGCCGGCGCCGAGGATCACGATCTTGGCGCAGCGCACGCCGGGCACGCCGCAGACCAACGTGCCACGGCCGCCGCCCGGGCGCATCAGGTGGTGGGCGCCCATCAGGGGGGCCATGCGGCCGGCCACCTCGCTCATGGGGGTCAACAGCGGCAGCGAGTTGTCCGGGAGCCGGACGGTCTCGTAGGCGATCGCCGTGTTGCCGCCGGCCAGCAGCGCCTCGGTGCACGGGCGGGAGGCGGCGAGGTGGAGGTAGGTGAAGAGGACCTGGTCCTGGCGGGCGCCGAGCCGCGGGTACTCCACGGCGATCGGCTCCTTCACGCCGAGCACCAGATCGGCCGCGGCCCAGATGTCGTCCGGGTCGTCGAGGATCGTCGCCCCGGTGGCGACGAAGTCCTCGTCCGGAATGGACGAGCCGACCCCGGCCTCCTTCTCGACGTAGACGGCGTGGCCCGCCGCGGTCAGCTCGCGCACCCCCGCCGGGGTGATGGCCACCCGGTACTCGTCTGCCTTCACTTCTTTGGGGACACCGACGATCACTTGTTCGACCTCACTGCTCGCTGCTGTTCACTGGTGGATGGTGCTGCGGTACTGCGGGCGCGCTACCGGCCGGCAGCCGACCCGGAGGTCGGCCACCAGCCGGGCGCCGGGGCTAGTCGCCGATCTCCGTGTAGGCGATGGGCTTCACCTTGAAGAAGTCGCCCTTGGTGGTGAGGCGGGCGAGGATCACCAGCGGAATGCCCATGAGGAGGGCGATGATGTCCGCGTAGGAGCCGCTCCAGCCACCGGTCTTGATCACGTCGGCCATGACGAGCAGGAGGACGACGCCACCCACGAACGGCAGCAGCACGCCGGTGAAGAAGAACCTCGTCGATTGGAAGGCGACCTTGCGGTACGCCCAGGCACAGGTGACCCCGGTGGCCCCGTAGTAGAAGGCGATCAGGACGCCGATGCTCAGGATCAGGTTGTTGAGCAGCGTGTCGATCGAGGCCACCTGGCTGGCGAGGAGGATCCCGAACAGGGCGATGAAGCCGAGGATGAGCGTTCCCACCGCCGGGGTCTTGAGCTTGCCCTGGATCGTGGCGAACACACTGGGGAAGACCTTGTCCCGGGCCATCGACAACGTGATGCGCGCCGCCGGGAGCAGTGTCGTCTGCGTGGTGGCGACCGTCGAGGAGAGCACGGCGATCAGCATCACGTAGCCGGCCCAACTTCCGGCCGCCTGCTGGGCGAAGTAGAGGAGGATGGTGCCCGAATGGACGCTCCAGGCCTTCTCGGGCAGGAGCATCTGGGCGGCGATGATGTTGATGGCGAACACCAGGAGCAGCAGGAACATGGCGATGATGCCGGCATGCCCCGGGGTCTTGGTGGCGTTCTTCGACTCCTCGTTGAGGTTGGTGGCCGTGTCCCACCCCCAGTAGAAGAAGACGCCCAGGACGAGTCCGGCGGAGAGCGCCGCGAAACTCGAGATGGAGAACGGGTTGAGCCATGCGAAATGGAAGCCCTGGGAACCGGCCGGGTGCTTGACGGCCACCTTGATGATCCCCCAGATCGAGAAGCCGATCACGGCCACGTACTCGATGATCAGGAGGACCCACTGGAAGTTGGTCGTCCAGCGGATGCCCCAGATGCAGATGAACGTGATGAGCATCAGCCAGAGGCCGGCGACGATGGCCTGGTAGCCGAGGTCGTTGGCCGTCGAGGCCGAGATCCAGTGCCGTTCCTGGGCGAACTGGAGTGTGTAGGCGCCGGCGATGAGCGGAGCGGAGATGCAGAAGATGACGCTGGTGGCCACCTGGACCCAGCCGTTGAACCAGCCCAGGTACGGCGAGACCAACTTGGAGAGCCACGAGTAGGACGCACCGCAGTCGGGATCCTTCCGGTTCAGCTGGAAGTAGGCGATGGCGATGAAGAGGACGGGCACGAAGCTGATCCAGATCACGGCGGGGCCGGCGTACCCGATGCCGACGGTGGCGAACAGGACGGCCATCGTGGCCGCCAGCGTGTACGCGGGTGCCACCGACGACACGGCCACGACCGTGGAGTCGAAGAGGTTGAGGGTGTCCGCCCGCAGGGTGACACCCGCTTCCCCGGTCGGGACGGGTGCCCCGAAGGGTCCCGGTACCTCGGGTGGCTGACCCGTGCTGTCGACTATGTCCGTGCTCATCTGGTCTCCCCTTGTCGCTCGGCCTTCTGGCTCTTGGTGCCCCTACCTGGGTGATCCACCAGCCCCCCGGTGGTCCTGCGGTACAGCTGTTCCGCCAAGAATTGGTCCGCCAGTCGCGTCGGGACCGGCCGCCCCCGGCCGGTCCCTCGGTGTCAGGTCCCGATGAAGCTCATCACGTGTTTGATCCGTGTGTAGTCCTCGAAGCCGTACGAGGAGAGGTCCTTGCCGTAGCCCGAGTGCTTGAACCCACCGTGGGGCATCTCGGCGACGATCGGGATGTGCGTGTTGATCCACACGCAGCCGAAGTCGAGGGCCTTGGCCATGCGCATGGCCCGTCCGTGGTTCTGCGTCCACACGCTCGAGGCCAGGCCGTAGCGGACGCCGTTGGCCCAGGCGACGGCCTCGTCCTCGTCGCTGAAGCGCTGGACGGTGATGGCCGGACCGAACAGCTCCTCCTGGATGACCTCGTCGTCCTGGTGCAGGCCGGCGATCACCGAGGGGGCGAAGCAGTAGCCACGGTCGCCCACGGGGGCGCCGCCGGTGACGACCTCGGCGTGGCTGGGCAGCCGGTCGAAGAACCCGCCGAGCCGCTCCAGCTGGGCGGCGCTGTTGAGGGGCCCGTAGTCGGCGTCGGCCACGTCGGTGCCGCCCACCGTCTGGGCCCGGGCCTGCTCGACCAGGGCGGACACGAAGTCGTCGTAGATGCCCGGGGCGGCCAGCACCCGGGTGGCGGCGGTGCAGTCCTGTCCGGCGTTGAAGTAGCCGGCGATGGCGATCCCCTCGGCGGCGGCCTCGAGATCGGCGTCGTCGAACACCACGACCGGCGCCTTGCCCCCGAGCTCGAGGTGCACGCGCTTCACGTCGTGGGAGGCCGCCTCGGCGACCTGCATGCCCGCCCGCACGCTGCCGGTGATGGAGACCATCGCCGGCGTGGGGTGCTCGACGAGCAGGCGACCGGTGTCACGGTCGCCGCAGACGACGTTGAAGACCCCGTCGGGCAGGAACTCCGACAGGATCTCCGCCATCAGCACGGTCGAGGCCGGGGTGGTGTCGGACGGCTTCAGCACCATGGCGTTGCCGGCGGCGATGGCCGGGGCCCACTTCCAGACCGCCATCATCGCCGGGTAGTTCCAGGGCGTGACCGCGGCGCACACTCCGATCGGCTCGCGGCGGATCATCGACGTGTGGTCGGCCAGGTACTCGCCGGCCGACTTGCCCTCGAGGTGGCGGGCGGCGCCGGCGAAGAACCGGATCTGGTCCACCATCGGGGGGATCTCCTCCGACAGCGTCACGGCCAGGGGCTTGCCGGTGTTGGCGCTCTCGACGGCGACGAGCTCCTCGGCCCGGGCCTCGATGGCGTCGGCGATGCGGAAGAGGGCCAGGCTGCGCTCCGAGGGGGTCGCATCGCGCCAGCCGGGGAAGGCGGCGGTGGCGGCGGCCATGGCGGCGTCCACGTCCTCGGCGCCGGACACCGGCGCCTCGAAGTTCGGCTCACCCGTGCTCGGGTCGAGCAGCGTGGACGACGTGCCGGACTTCGGCTCGGCATAGGACCCGCCGATGAAGTTCGACAGCTTGGTGGTGCTCAAGGTTCCTCCCCCGTCGTGATCTGACGGCCACCGGGTCTGCGGCGGCCGCCGGCGGGCACACGGATGCCCGTCGAGTCGGTGTCATCGTTGCCTAAGAATTCGGATCTGACAAGTGATTTCTGTCAACTCCAGATGAACAACTACGGAAACCGCTTGTATTTGCCTCAGAATCCACGTTAACTGTGCGTTAACTGCTAGAACTGGATCCGTATGACCGAGCCCACGACCCCCCAGCGCACCGCGCCCCACGCCCCGGCTCCCGGCCCACCGGGAGCGACCCGATGACCGGCACCGCCGGCAACGGGACGGCCGCCGGGCTGCTCGACGACATCAACAAGGCGATCGTCGAGCAGCTGCAGCAGGACGGACGGCGGACCTACGGGTCGATCGCGGAGGCCGTCGGACTGTCCGAGGCCGCCGTGCGCCAGCGCGTACAGAAGATGCGGGACGCCGGGATCATGCAGATCGTCGCCGTCACCGACCCGCTGCAGGTCGGCTTCCGGAGCCAGGCCATGGTGGGTATCCGGGCCGACGGCGACGCCCGTGAGGTGGCCGACCGGCTCGCCGCGGTGGACGACATCGACTACGTGGTCATGGTGGCGGGTGAGTACGACATCCTCGTGGAGCTGGTGTGCGAGGACGAGGACGGGATGCTCGACCTCCTCAACGGGGTCATCCGGCAGATCCCGGGCGTGCGGGAGACCGAGATGTTCATGTACCTGAAGCTGAAGAAGCAGACCTACACATGGGGGACACGATGACGGAGTACTCGAACGACGCACTGCAGGAGGCCGCCCACCGGCACCTCTGGATGCACTTCACCCGGATGTCCAACGACACCAAGCAGGAGATCCCGGTGATCACCCACGGCGAGGGGGTCTGGGTCTACGACCAGCACGGCAAGAGATACCTCGACGGCCTCTCCGGCCTCTTCACCAGCCAGCTCGGCCACGGACGGATGGAGCTGGTGGAGGCGGGCGCCGAGCAGGCCGCCAAACTCGCCTACTTCCCGGTCTGGAGCTACGCCCACCCGAAGGCCGTGGAGCTGGCCGAGAAGATCGCCGAACTCGCGCCGGGCGACATCAACCGCATCTTCTTCACCACGGGCGGCTCGGAGGCCGTCGAGTCGGCCTGGAAGCTGGCCCGGCAGTACTTCAAGCTGATCGGCCAGCCCCAGCGCTACAAGGTGATCAGTCGGGACATCGCCTACCACGGGGCCACCATGGGCGCCCTGTCCATCACCGGAGTCACCGAGATCCGCTCACCGTTCGAACCGCTGGTACCGGGTGCGTTCAAGGTACCGAACACGAACTTCTACCGGGCCCCCTACTTCCAGGACGACATCGAGGCCTACGGCCGCTGGGCCGCCGACGCCATCGAGCAGGCGATCCTGTCCGAGGACCCCGAGACGGTCGCCGCCGTGTTCCTCGAGCCGGTGCAGAACGCCGGTGGCTGCTTCCCCCCGCCCCCCGGCTACTTCCAGCGGGTGCGCGAGATCTGCGACCGGTACGGGGTCCTGCTCGTCTCCGACGAGGTCATCTGCGCCTGGGGCCGGCTGGGCCACTTCTTCGGTGCCGAGCGCTACGACTACGTGCCGGACATGATCACCATGGCCAAGGGCCTCACCAGTGGGTACGCGCCGCTCGGCGCCCTGGCCGTGAGCGACCGCGTCATCGAGCCGTTCCTCGCCGGGGCGAGCTTCCTGCACGGCATCACCTTCGCCGGACACCCGGTCAGCACCGCGGTGGCACTGGCCAACATCGACGTGTTCGAGAAGGAGGGGATCCTCGACAACGTGCGCGAGCACGAGGCGGAGTTCCGCGCCTCGCTCGACACCCTGAAGGACCTCCCCATCGTCGGCGACGTGCGTGGTGCCGGGTACTTCTACGGCATCGAGATGGTCAAGGACAAGGACACCAAGGCGACGTTCGACGACGACGAGGCCGAGCGCCTGCTGCGCGGCTACCTGTCCCACGCCCTCTACGACTCCGGCCTCATCTGCCGCGCCGACGACCGGGGCGACCCCGTCATCCAGCTGGCCCCGCCGCTCACCTGCGGCCCCGAGGAGTTCGAGTACATCACCACCCGCCTGCGCGACGTCCTGACCGAGGCGTGGAAGCAGATCTGACCCCGCCGTCGGGTGAGCGCTACCGGGCGCTCTCCCTGTGGTGGGACGGGCTGCCGGGCGACCTGTCGGTCCGGCCGGGGCTGCCCGGCGACCTCGAGGTGGACGTCGCCGTCGTCGGGGGCGGGCTGACCGGGCTGTGGACGGCCTACTACCTGAGTCGGAGCGATCCCGGGCTGCGCATCGCCGTACTCGAGCGCGACGTCGCCGGATTCGGCGCGTCGGGGCGCAACGGCGGGTGGTGCTCGGCGCTGTTCAGCGTGTCCGAGGCCACCCTCGACAAGGCGGCCGGCCCCGGTGCGGGGACCGCCCAGCGCCTGGCCATGCAGGAGACCGTGCGCGAGGTCGGGCGCGTGGTCGCCGCCGAGGGCATCGACTGCGGCTTCCACCAGGGCGGCACCGTGGTGCTCGCCCGCACCCCGGCCCAGCTGCAGCGGACGCACGACGAGATCGCCGAGGCCCGCCTGCGGGGCATCGGTGAGGAGGACCTCCGCTTCCTCTCGCCCGGCGAGTCACGCGACCAGGTCGGGGCGACCGACGTGCTGGGCGGGACCTTCACCCCGCACTGTGCCGCCGTCGACCCGGCGCGGCTCGTGCGCGGGCTGGCCGTCGTCGTCGAGCGCCAGGGCGTCACCATCTACGAGCGCACCACCGTGCGGTCCATCGCTCCCGGCCTGGTGACGACCGACCGGGGCACCGTGCGGGCCGGCACCGTCGTGCGGGCGACCGAGGGCTACACCCGCACCCTCGAGGGACACGACCGCGACCTCGTGCCCGTCTACTCCCTCATGATCGCCACCGAACCGCTGCCCGACGAATTCTGGGACGGGGCCGGCCTCGGTGACCGCCAGACCTTCGCCGACCACCGCCACCTCGTCATCTACGGCCAGCGCACCGAGGACGGTCGCCTGGCCTTCGGCGGCCGTGGCGCGCCCTACCACTTCGGCTCCGCCATCCGACCCGAGTACGACCGCGACGCCGGGGTCCACGAGGCACTGCGCCGGACCCTGGTCGAACTGTTCCCCGCGCTGGCCGGTGCGAAGGTCACCCATGCGTGGGGCGGCCCGCTCGGCATCTCGAGGGACTGGTTCTCGTCGGTCGGGCTGGACCGCTCGGCACGCCTGGCGTGGGCCGGCGGCTACGTGGGCGACGGACTGTCGACCACGAACCTGGCCGGGCGCACCCTGCGCGACCTGGTCCTCGGGGAGTCCACCGACCTGACGGCGCTGCCGTGGGTCAACCACCGCTCGCGGCGGTGGGAGCCCGAGCCGTTCCGCTACGTCGGCATCAATGCCGGGCTGCGGCTGGCGGGCACGGCCGACCGGGCCGAGGACCGTGCCGGACGGTCCACCTGGCATGCCGCCGCTCTGGGAAAGCTCGTCGGCGGCTAGTTCCGGCCTGCCCGCCCGGGCCCCGTGCGCCTGGGCCCTCTCCGCCCGGGGTCTGTCCGCTCAGGCCTTGCCCGGGCGGGTGATCCGGGGATTGATGCTCCCCTGAGCCGCCAGTGATCCCGTGGTGCCGCCGCCCGGGCCCCGCAACAGGTACGCCATCCCCACCGCCAGCACGGCCCCGAGGAGCGGGCCGGCCAGGTAGACCCACCACGAGGTGCCGTCGACCGAGACGATGTCGGGCCCGAAGGTGCGCACCGGGTTCATCGAGGCCCCCGAGATGGGACTCGCCCACAGGCCGGCGAGGGCGATGTACCCGCCCACCCCGATGGCCCCGAACAGGCCCACCTGCTGGGCGCCCGACGCCGTCCCCAGGATCACGCTGACCAGACCGAGGGTGAGCACGGTCTCCATCAGGAAGGCGGACACGGCGGAGTGGCCGGCGGCCGGATAGTTGGACCCGTAGTGGGCCGACACGCCGACGACGGCCTGCAGGAACCAGGCGGCCGCCAGCGCGCCGGCCAGCTGGGCGACGAGGTAGGCCGGCACCCGTCGCCACGGGAAGTCACTCCGGAGCGAGAAGGCGAGGGTGACGACGGGATTGAGGTGGGCACCCGACACCTTCCCCATGAAGAGGATGACGGCCATCACCATGAGGCCGGGCGCCACCACCGCGGCGGCCCGGCCGACCGACCCCGGGATGGAGTGGTCGATCATGGGCCCGCCGGCGGCCACCAGGACGAGGAAGAACGTGCCGAACACCTCGGCGCCGACCCGTCGCCACTCCTGGGACGGGTCGGCGAAGTTGCGGACCATGAACGCCATGCGCTGCTCGGCGGTGGCCAGGAGCGGCGTGGTGTCCGAGCGCCCGGGGGCCTCGGGGTCGGAGAACTCGTGGTCGTGGGCCGGCAGGTCGGTCATGTCCGCATCGCGGTCGACGCTACCAACCACCCGGACGGGGGACGGCGACCGGCGCGATCAGTGCCGACGGTCGCAGGAAGGGTGCAGCGGTCAGCCGGCGCCGTAGAAGCCGGCTCCGAAGGCGTACACGCCGCCGTCGGCCCCCACCAGCCAGTAGCCGCCGGACGCGGCGTCGGCCGAGATCCCCTCGATCGGGGCGGCGGGCTGCGGCACGTCCGGCCCCCGGAAGACGGCGTCGCCGAAGGCGTGGACGGCCCCGGCGCGGGTCACCTCCCACACGCCCTTACCGTCGGCGGTCGAGGCGATGCCGACCACGGGGCCGGCGGGCAGGTCGCCGGGCACGGGCCCGAGCGACGGTGCGTCGAATGCGGTGACGGTGCCGTCGGCGGCGACCAGCCAGTAGCCGCCGGTCGCCCGGTCCGCGGCCATGCCCACCGTCGGCGAGGGCTGGGCACTGCCACCGAGCGAGCCGTGGAAGGCCGCGTCGCCGAAGGCGAACACGCCACCGTCGGCGCCGACCTCCCAGTAGCCGTGGCCGTCGGTGGTCGGGACCAGGTCCACGATCGGCGAGTTGAGCTGGAGGGTCGAGGCGGCACCCTCGAAGGCCGCGTCGCCGAAGGCGAACACGCCGCCGTCGGCGCCGACCTCCCAGTAGCCGTCACCCGTCGGATCGTCGACGACCTGCACGATCGGGGCCGCCAGGGCCAGCGTGGCCGTGGAGCCCAGGTCGGTAGCCGAGCCGTGGACCGACAGCGCACCCGACGCGGTGGCCAGCCAGTAGCCGGTGCCGTCGGCCGTCGATGCCAACGAGATGACCGGGCCGACGAGGTGGCCCACCGGCATGAAGGGGGCGAAGGGAATGGCCGACACCTCGTTGGAGGGGACCGACGACGCGCCGGGCACCCGGCCGCGGACGGTGAAGAAGTACGTGACGCCGGGCGACAGGCCGGTCGCCAGGTACGAGGTACCCACGACCGGGGCGGACCCGTTGAGCGGACGGGCCGATTCCTGGCCCGGGGCGGTACCCACGAAGACGTCGTAGCCCGTCGCCGGGCTGCCCGCCGGGGGCTTCCAGGTGACGAGCGCCGAGTCGACGAACGACGCAGCCCCGGTGGCCAGGGGGGCCGGGGGCGGGGTCGCCGGGCTGACGAGGGTGTCGACCGGGTCCGACGGCGCCAGGGGGGCGGCTGCGGCGGGGGGGGTGACGACCACACCGGCCGGCGCGGCGACCACGGGAGCCGGCGGGTGGCTGACCGTCGCCACCGTGGTCGTGGTGTCGGCGGAGACCGGGGCGGCCCGGCGGTCCCGCTTCGCCTTCCGGCCGTCACGGTGATGGCGGACGACCGTGCCCGACGGGGAGGCGGTCATGGATGTGGGAGTACCGGACGAGAACACGGGGGAGGCCGCCAGCGCGGACGACGCGACCGGCGCGGTCACGGGCGTGGGGTCGGTGCCCTCCGAGGGTCGGGTGTCGCGCTGCGACGCGGCGTTGGCCGACGGGCTCGAGGGGATCGCCGCGGGCAGTCCGACCGCCACCACGGCGGCGGCGGCCACGGTGCCGGCGAGCACGGCTTTGGAGCGGCCGTCGGGCAGCGGTGCATCACCCATCAGCCACTGGGTCCACTGCTTCATGGCCTCAAGCCAGCTGTTCATCGAGCCCCTTCGTGCCTGTGCGTTCCACCGGGTGGTGGTGCCACACCCGCCGCGGCAACCGGCGCGGCACCGGCAGAACCCCCGTGTGCCCCGGTCGGACCGCGGACCTCCGACACGCCCACACTACCCGACCGACCCCCGTTTCACGAGGGCGCGACGGGCGTTCCCGGGCCCACCGGGTCCGTGTCGCCACGCATCGTGGTCGCCCGACCACGGAGGAGAGAACAGGTGTTCCGCACCCGGCGCCCGGCCCGTCGTACGCTCGGGCCGCCGGTGCACGCGGCGCCGGGCGCACGGAGGGGGACGACGATGGCCATCAGGGTGATCCAGTGGGCGACCGGCGGTGTCGGACGGGCGGCGGTGGCCGGCATCGTCGCCCACCCCGAGCTCGAACTGGTCGGGTGCTGGGTCCACAGCGCCGACAAGGTCGGCGTCGACGTCGGCGAGCTGTGCGGCATCGGTCCGATCGGGGTGACGGCCACGGACGACGTCGAGGCGCTGCTGGCGATCGGCGCCGACTGCGTCGTGTACTCGCCGATCATGGCCGACCCGTCGGTGGTCAGCCGCATCCTGGCCTCCGGCGCCAACGTGGTGACGCCACTCAATTGGTTCTTCCCCGCGGGGCGGGACGAGTCGGCGATCGAGGCGGCGTGCGCGGCGGGCGGCACCTCGGTGCACGGCACGGGGATCCATCCGGGCGGGATCACCGAGCGGTTCCCCCTCATGGTGTCGGCTCTGTCGCAGTCGATCACCCACGTGCGCGCCGAGGAGTTCAGTGACATCCGGACCTACGACGCTCCCGGGGTGGTGGGCGACATCATGCTGTTCGGCAAGACACCCGAGGAGGCCGCGGCGTCGATGATGCCGGCCATCCTCGGCGACGGATTCGGCCAGTCGATCCGGATGGTGGGCCACGCCCTCGGGTTCGCGCTCGATCCCGAACTGCAGGTGTCCCACGAGGTGGCCGTCGCCACCGAGCCCATCGACTCCCCCATCGGGTCCATCCGACCCGGACACATCGCCGCCCAGAAGTTCCGGTGGGTGGCGACCGTCCGGGACGAGCCCGTGATCACCGTCGCCACCAACTGGTTCATGGGCCAGGACCACCTCGACCCGGCGTGGGGCTTCGGGCCCGAGGGCGAGCGCTTCGAGGTCGAGGTGACGGGCGACCCGCCGGCCCGGGTGACCTTCCGGGGCTGGCACCCCGAGTCGATCGCGGCCGGACTCGCCCGCAACCCCGGCGTGGTGGCCACGGCGACCCACTGTGTGAGCGCGGTGCCCGCGGTGGTGGCCGCCCCTCCGGGCATCCGCACCTACCTCGACCTCCCCGTCTACACGGGCCGGGCCGCCGACCACCTCCGCTGACCGCCGCGGCCGACGCGTGACCACCTCCGCCGACCGCCGCCGCTGATCTCCGACCACCTCCGCTGACCCCCGCGGACGACCGTCCCCGCGGGTCCGCCGCGCCGCAGGCCGTTCGCTAGGGTCGGTCGCCATGGAGATCGGCATCGCACTGCCCACCATGGCGACCGGCTTCACCCGCGGCACGTTCACCGAGTGGTGCCGCGGCATCGACGAGGGTCCGTACTCGAGCGTGTCGGCGGGCGAGCGGATCACGTTCCACAACCCGGAGCTGCTGGTGACCAACACGGCGGCCGCCGCACTGACCGAGCGGGTCCGGGTCATCACCAACATCGTCGTGCTGCCGCTCCACCGGCCGGCCCTCCTGGCCAAGCAGCTG
>Ga0182030_10010205_pt1 | contig 19127 bp, 20 predicted proteins | sample 812S3MmetaG_FD_121299 | JGI IMG/M metagenome (GOLD analysis project Ga0182030, IMG submission 121299) | Permafrost microbial communities from Stordalen Mire, Sweden - 812S3M metaG (Illumina Assembly) | ecosystem: Environmental > Terrestrial > Soil > Wetlands > Permafrost | place: Sweden... | reverse complement strand
TGGGCCATCATCCCCAAAAAGGACGGCTCCATCGAGCCCATCCAGTTGGCCACTTACGCCGACCAGAATGGCGCCCTCGACGGCCGGCCCATCGTCGTCCACCACCTGGTCGCCACCATCTCCGGAGCCGCCACGGACCTGTTCTCCGGCCCGGAAAATCAGCTTCTTCAGGCCGAACTTCCCCAGGTTGGCTTTGCTTTGGTCCGCAAAGGCTTCGTCCTCACCCCTCCGTCCAAACCCGGCGCTCCGCCGGCCGCTCAACCGGCCGCGAAGTAACCAGCGCCCATCCCGCCGCATGGCAGCCTCGCCCGCCGACAGGGTACGGGCTTTAGCCCGTACATAAACACTGCAAAATCAACGGGGCTTGAGCCTTCGACGGCCGTCGGGGCTGAGATTTCGATCTTCGCCACAAGTTCTCGCGCCTGGGCTGAAAATGATCGAAGTTCGAGCGGGGTAGGGAAGCACGCGCGCCCCCCGGCGAACCGGGAGGCGATGCAGGCGTGGGTTGAAGCGATACTACTCGGCGGCGACCGGCGCTTCGGCAGCAGGCTCGGCGGCTGGTTCGGCAACGGCTCCGGCGGCGGGCGCTTCTTCCGTAGCCTCGGCCAGAACCTTCACCTTCACCTGGGCGGCCACTTCGCGATACAGCTTGATGACCACGTTGAACTCGCCCACGCTCTTCAGCGGCTCGTCCAACTGAATTTTGCGGCGATCGATCTCGAAGCCCTTGGCGAGCAGAGCCGCGGCGATGTCCGCCGAGGTGACCGAGCCGAACAGGTGGCCGGCCTCGCCCGACTTGCGGGTAAAGTCCAGCATCACGGGCTCCAGCTTGACAGCCAGTTCCTCGGCCTGAGACTTCTCCGTAGCGGCGTGGCGGGCGGCAGAGGCCTTCATCTGCTCGATGACGGCCTTGTTGGCCAGCGTAGCCTGCAGCGCCAGCTTGCGGGGCAGCAGAAAGTTGCGTCCGTAGCCGTCGGCCACTTTGACAACTTCTCCGCGATGGCCCAGATTGACTACGTCTTCCTTCAGAATGACTTCCATAGCTAACTCTCCAGTGTGGCGGGCGGCGCTTCCGGGTGGCCGGTCTGTTTGCTTCAAACAGACGCCAACGCGAGAGCCGCGCCGCGCAAGATCCTTCATCGGCGTCCGGAAAAATGCCGCTCTCCGGGTTCCGTTCGATCCGGCCTGACCCTCATCGCCCAAGAGTTGACCCGGGCGAACGGGCGAGCGGGCCGGAGACAAAGATTAGTGCCGCGTTGCAAACGGCAGCAGAGCGATGTTCCGGGCCTGCTTGATGGCCCGGGTCAGGCGGCGCTGGTGAGGGGTGCAAACGCCGGTGAGCCGCCGGGGCACGATCTTGCCGCGCTCGGCCACAAAGCCCTGCAGGAGCCGCACATCGCGATAAGGGATGGCGTCGATCTTCTCGGTGCAAAACTTGCAGACCTTCTTGCGGCGGAAAAACTTGCCGCGACCGCCAGCGGAGCCGCCAGGCCGTCCGGCGGGCCGTCCGCCGCCGCCGGAGCGGGGACCTGAACCTGGACCGTGTCCGGAGCCGGAACTCGGGCTTGCACTCGAATTCGAACTCGAACTCGGGCTCGAAACCGGACTGGATTCCGAGCCGGATGCGGCTTGGGAAGCTGCGGGCGCGCTCGTCTCGGGCGCCTTTGCTTGAGTCTCTTCAGACATATTGTTCCCTCTTCATTCTCTTGGCTTTCAGCGAACACCCGTGGGGTGCGCGCCAAAGCACGGATCGGGCCGCAGCCGAATGCCCGAAAAACGACAGGGTCAGCGGCGGCAATTTGTTGAAGGCCGTGTTAGACGGCCTGAACCGGCTCGGCGGCCTGCTCAACTGTGACTGCAGGCACGGGCGCTTGGGCGACTTCGGAAGCCGCAACAGCTGCCGGAGCAGGCGCAGCGGCCAGAGCAGGCGCAGCGACCGGGGCCGGAGCAGGAGCAGCGACCGCAGCCGGGGTCGTGTGCTCGGCGCTTGCGCTCACGTTCGCGCTTCGGCGCACGCCGCGCTGGGCCTTCATCTTGGCCAGCCGCTTCTCTTCCTCATCGATGCGCACGGTGATGAACTTGATCACCGGCTCGGAGACGCGCAAGCGGCGCTCCAGCTCCAACACCACTGAGCCGCCAGCCTCGACGGTGAGCAGTACGTAGTTGCCATCGTTGAACTTGCGCACCGTGTAGGCAAGCTTGCGCCGTCCCATCTTCTCGACCGTCTTCACCACCCCGCCGCCACTGGTGACGTTGGCGGTAAAGCCGGCGATCAACTTGTCGACATCCTCTTCGACCGCATCTGGCCGAACAATGAACATAACCTCATACAAACGGGACATCCGGTTTCCTTTTCCGCTGGAGCAACGTAGCATCCAGCCTCAACACTCAATTCACAGTTCAAAAAATCTCAGTTTGCAGCAGTTTCTAGTTCTGTTCCCTGTTCCCTGTTCCCTGATCCCTGTCTTCCTTGCGGTTGAACTCGTTCATCGCGGCTGCCGGTCCCTCGGAGAGGATGCGCCGCGTGGCGGTTGCCACCCGGTCCAGCACCTCGTCCAGAACCGTCAAATCCGCCTTGCGCATCGGCGAGAGCAGGTAATCCTTGCCGGGACGCCTGCCACCTCCGGCCGCAATGGCCTGCGGCGGCAAATCGGGGCCCCCACGGACAAGTCCACGTCCATGGGATGATAAATCCGGTCCCACGCCGATACGCAGGCGCAACCACTCCTGGCTGCCCAGAGCGCCGCTCACGCTGCGGGCTCCGTTGTGCCCTGCAGCCGATCCGCGCTCCCTGATTTTGAGGGTTCCCAACTCCAGGTCCAGCTCATCGTAGATCACGAGCAGGTCTTGAGCCGGGTCGGCCTCAAACTCCCTCACCAAAGCGGCTACCGCCAGCCCGCTCAGGTTCATGAACGTCTCCGGCTTGGCCAGGATCACCTCGCGCCCCGCCATCCGGCAGGTTGCGGTTGCGGCCCGGCAACGCCGGTTCTGGACCACAACCCCCTCTTGCTGGGCGATGCGGTCGATGGCCATGAACCCCGCGTTGTGCGGGGTCCACATATATTCCAGGCCTGGATTACCCAGTCCCACCACCAAAAAGGGGCCGCGCAAGAGACCCATCCGTCCGGACGCGCTTGCCTCGGCCAAGGGTTACTTCTTCGCCCCGGAGCCCGCGTCTGGCTTCTTGGCTCCAGCCTCCGCCTCGGGCTTGCCCTTCTTGGCAACCTCGGGCTCGGCGGCCGTCGCGGCGGCGAGCGCGGCTGCTTCAGTCTCGGCGGCCGTAGGCGCTTCGGCGCGGATCGAGACCACGTGGGCCACGGTCGCATCCTCTGCGTTGAGATACTTGACGCCCTGGGGATGGGGCAAATCGCTCACGCGCGAAACGCCGTACATCTCCAGGTGGCTGACATCCAGATCGACGTGGGTGGGAATGTCACCCGGCAGGCACTCGATTTCCACCTCGCGCAGCACCTGGTCGAGAATGCCGCCGGAGGCCTTGACGCCCACCGGAACGCCCAGCAGCTTGATGCGCACATAGACGCGGAGAGTCTTGTCCAGGGCGATCCGCTTCAGGTCGATGTGGATCAACCGATCGTTGAGCGGTTCGCGCTGCCAGTCGACGATCATGGCCTTGGCTGCCGACTGGCCGGCGATTTCCACGTCGAAGATCGTGTTATGGCCGGTTTCCGAGAAAAGAATCCGGGAAATCTGCTTGGGATCCACCTCGATGGCCACCGGTTCATGCCCCGGTCCATACAGCACGGCGGGAATCTTGCCCGCGACGCGCACACGGCGGGCGGCATTCTTGTTGAACTTCCCCTCGCGGGGCTTGGCTGCGACAACTTCTGGCATTCGATCTCTCGTTTCCTGGTTTCGGGCACGGAAAAACAGCTTTTAGCTTCTAGCTTCTAGCTGATTCTTGCTGCCATGAACTGACTCGCTCCGCTCCCTTTGTGAAAAGCAGCCGCTAGCTTCTAACTGCTAGCTTTTAGCTGCTGGTTATTGTTGCGAACTGAATCTTCTTTCCGTTGATTCAGTTCATTTCCGCGGCCTTCAATTCAATGCAATAGGCCGGTAATCCCGATGAACCAGCTAGCAGCTAAGAGCTAGAAGCTAGTAGCTGCTTCTATGAAAACAGCGAACTGACGCTGGTCTCCATGTGAATGCTCTCAATGGCCGCGCCCAGCAGGCCGGCGATGGAGAGCACCTTGATCTTGGGCAACTTCTGGGCCGCCTCGCGCAGGGGAATGGTGTTGGTGACCACCACCTGTTCCAGGCGCGATGCGGCAATGCGGTCGATGGCCGGTCCGGAGAGCACGGCGTGGGTGGCGCAGGCATGGACGGCGGCCGCGCCGTTGGCATAAAGCGCGTCCACGGTCTTCACCAGCGTCCCGGCGGTGTCGATGATGTCGTCGATGATCAGGCAGTTCTTGCCCTTCACGTCACCCACGACGTTCATTACCTCGGCCACGTTCATGTCGGTGCGGCGCTTGTCCACGATGGCCAGCGGCGCGCCCACCTTCTGAGCAAAAAAGCGTGCCCGCTCCACGCCGCCCGCATCCGGCGAAACCACCGTCAGGTTGGGCAGCGCCAGCTCGCGGAAGTAGCTCACCAGCACCGGGCTAGCGTACAGGTGATCGACGGGAATGTTGAAGAAGCCCTGAATCTGCGCCGCGTGCAGATCGACGAACAGGGCGCGGTTGGCCCCGGCCGTGGTCAGCAGATCGGCCACCAGCTTGGCGCTGATGGCCACGCGGGGACGGTCCTTGCGATCCTGGCGGGCGTAGCCATAATAGGGCACCACCACCGTGATCCTGGCCGCCGAGGCCCGCTTGAGCGCATCGATCATCACCAAAAGCTCCACCAGGTGCTGGTCAACTGGATAACACGTCGGCTGCACCACGAAAACGTCCACGCCGCGCACATTTTCCAGCAGTTGGAAGTAGACTTCGCCGTCGGCAAAACGCTGAATCTTGACCTCGCCCACCGGAACTCCGATGTGGCGGCCAATCTCCGCGGTCAACGCCGTATTGGCCGTGCCGCTGAAGAGCTTGAAGCGCTTGTCCTCGCTCAAGTTGCGGCTCCGCTTGCGCTCCACGGCCGGCTTGGCCTCTTTCGTCCGGGCGGCGTCTGCCGCGGCCGGCTGCGCGGCCTCTTTCGCCGCGGCCTGCCCGCCGTCCTGTTGGCTTGTTTCCGCCGCTGCTGCCAGTGCTTCCACTTCCATCTCCGATTGCCTCCAAGCTGGTTGGCTTTGGCTGCTTCCTTAAATGCTAGCCTCTAGCCGCTAGCTTCTAGCTTTTCCCGGCCGGAGCGATGAACTTGGCGCCCCGGTGGAAAGAGCTAGTAGCTAATAGCGAACAGCTAGTAGCTGAAACTTGGCTGGGCGACCAGGATTCGAACCTGGACAAGTGCCTCCAAAGGGCACTGTCCTACCATTAGACGATCGCCCAACTTCGCAGCCGCTGGCGCGGTTTCTCGCCCTCAACGGCTAACAATCAACCTGCTTGCGGCAGAAGCATTTCGCGCCAATAAGTAAAGCGCGGCAGAGTGCGGGTGAGGGTGCTCCGAACTTCGACTTCGAGGAGCTGTTGCTTCAACCGGACCTGCGCTGCTTCCGCGTCTCCACGGGTGCGATACAACCCGAAGAGCGCCGAGCCGGAACCGGACAGCGAGGCCATCAACGACGGGGCATGACAGGCTGCCGCCGGTGTGCCCGGGCCCAATAGAATACGCTTGATGTCGCCAAGGGAAGGATGCTGGGGAAAGACGACGCGTTCAAAGTCGTTTTGTATCCAGTCAATAATCCCGGTGCGGACAAGCGCGGACTCTTGAGGTCCGGCCAGGTTCTCCCCCATCGGAAGAACACCGGAGGAGCCTGCTCCCTGCCGTCCTTCGGGGATTGATCCTGATTCGACTCCTGGGATCGCTCCGGCAAAGGCGCTGGCGTAGGCGCGGCTCAACTCATTCAGTTTATCCGTACTCGCGCTCGCGGTCAAACCTTCGGCTGTGCAGAGGGCGTCCCAGTCGCGAAAGGCCTGCGGGGTAGAGACGCCCAGCTCCGGCGTCGCCACCACGCACCAGACCGGCTCGATGTCCGGCAGGGGATAGACCTGCTGGCCGCGGTCGAGGCCCAGAACCGCGCCTCCAATCAGGAACAGCGGCACGTCGGAGCCGATTTCAGCGGCAATTTTCAGCCGCTCCGCCTCCCACTGCCGGCGCGAAAAGCGCTCGTGGAAGGCGGCATTCGCCCCCCCCGGCCCCATTCCCAGCTCCGCCTCCAGCCCCACCAGCGCCGCCACGGCATTGGCCGAGCCCGCGCCCAGGCCGCCCTGCACCGGCAGACGTTTTTCGATGTGGATTTCGACCTCCGCCGTGAGGCCAAGCGCCTTGAGAGCCAGCGCCACCATCTTCCAGGCGGTGTTGCGCTGGTCCGTGGGAACACGGCTGTCGTTCGAGGTGAGCCGCAGGGCCGTCGCGGCGGCGGGGCGGCCCGTGACCGTGACCAGATCATACAGCTCCAGCGTCTGGTAAACGGTCGCCAGCGCGTGGAAGCCGTCGGGGCGCGGCGCGCCGATGGAAAGTCCAAGATTGATCTTCGCGTGGGAGCGGACGGCTGTGGGCATACCGGCTTATTGTAGAGCGGAACAGGGCAAAGCCCGCTACTTCAGGATTTGAATCCTGGTTCCCTCGGTCGGCTTCAGCACGAACTCGCTGGCGGTCAGCGGCGGCTGCTGGTTTTCGACGATCTTATCGATGGTGAGAACCGTCTGGAGCCCCTCGATCGGGCGCTTGATGATGACCTTGGTGGGGTACATATTCGTGCCGAAAGCCCGATACGCAAAATAGAAGACCTGGGTTTGTAGATTCCCGTCGCTGTCGTAAAGATCCTGCTGAGAGGGCAGCAGGTCATCGCGATTGAACGTCACCACGCGCTCCGGTATCAGTTCCCGGCTGCCCGGCTTGTTGCGGCTGATGCTGAGGATGTATTCCGGGACAAGCAACAGGTGCTTCCGGGACGCATCCTCCACCGTTTCCGAATCCGACACCACTCCATACAAGTCGTCCGGCTCCAGCCCGCGCACCACCAGCGCATCCAGAAAGAATCCGGGCCGCAGGTTCTCCAACGGGTTGGCCGACTTCTTTTCGAGCGTATTGGAGCCCTCGTAGGCGACGTTCTTCGATGGGATCCAAAGCGTGAAGTCCTTGCCGTCGCTCACCATGTCGAAGGCCCGCGTGCCGATCACCGGAACCCGTCCGTAGACTCGCAGCATCTGCGGCTTGCGGATCAGGATGATGCCGCGGATGGAGGTATAATCCCGGGCCAGGCCTTCTTTGGGCTTCAGCACGCTGGCCTGAATCTCGACCGTCGCGGTCAGGCTTTCCATCGCGTCCCAGCGCTGATTGAGCAGCGCCGCCAGCGCATCGGGCGTAACCGTCTGCACCACCGCCGGCTCCTTGGGCACGGGCAGTTTGCGCGTGCTCCACAGGCAGCCGGAAAGCAGCAGAACCGGAAAAAGAAGGGCCGCGGCGCCGAATCGACAATGGGCAGTCTTCAACTGGGACCTGCTTTCTTCACAGCGTGCCGATAGTTGGCCACATCGCGCGCGTGTTCCAAAAGGGTGCTCGAAAACATCGACCGCCCCTGGGGATTGGCCCCCGCGGCCACGAAGTAGAGGTAGCCGGTCCTGGCCGGGCTCATGGCCGCGCGTAGCGACTCCAGGCCCGGATTGGCTATCGGGCCCGGCGGCAGGCCGGCATGCAGATAGGTGTTGTAAGGGGTATTGAACTGCAGATCGCTCTCGTGGATGGTCCCCGTCCAGCGCCTATCCAGCTCCAGACCGTAGATGACCGCCGGGTCGGTCATCAGCGGCATCTTCCGGGCCAGCCGGTTTTCAAAGACACTGGCCACCAGCGGACGCTCTGCGCCCACCGCCGTCTCCCGTTCCACCAGCGAAGCCATGGTCACCACTTCGTGCACATTTCCCTTCAGTCCCAGTTGACGGGCCGCCTGTCGAAAGCGCCGCACCATCGCCGCGCAAATCTGCTCTGGAGTCGCTTTGCGGGCAAAACGATAGGTGTCCGGAAAGAGGTAGCCTTCGAGGCTCGTCGCCCTGGGGTCCAAATCGGCCACCAGCGAGACGTCCCTCGCCGCGGCGTCCAGAAAATCCTGCCGTGAACCCAATCCCGCCTGCTCCAACCGGGCGGCAATCTCGAAGATGTTCGCGCCCTCCCGAACGGTGACCGGCAGGGTGAAAACATCGTCGCGCTCAATGCGCGCATAGACCTCGGTGACCGCCGCCGGATGGTCAAACCGGTACTCTCCGGCCTTGAGCGTTCCCCGCTTCCACCAGCGCACCAGGTAGAAGGCAAACTGGCTGCGCACCACGCCCTCGGCTTCCAGTTGCCGGCCGATGCTGAGCGTCGAAGAGCCCGGCGCCACCTCGACAAAGGTTTCCTTCGATGGCCCGAAAGGCGCAAAAACCAGCCACGCCGCTGCCCCTGCCGCAAGCAGCAGGAGGAAAAAAGCCGCCCGCAAAACCCACGCCGCTCCAAACCCTTTTTTCTTTCTGATCGTCCGTCTGCGGCGCGCCATTCGTTTGTTGCTGACCCTTCTTTGACTTCGATTAAGACGCGGTAAGCGCCCCAGCCGATTCTATTTCATTGATTGTATCGGCTGACAGGGTTCAGGCGGGCATTTCTTCGGCGTTGGCGGGTCCAGCGCCGTAAGCTAAAGGCTGAAGCATTTCTCCTGAAGGTAGAGCGTCTGGGTGCCCCACCCTCGTCGCGTTCCTGTTTTTGCGGCCAGGGCGGGATGAAAGAAACCCTCTCTACAGCAACCGGCGAAATGCCCTGGGAATCTCTGATCAGGTCGCGGTTTTGAAAGGACACGACTTCAGTCGTGCCATAAAGGCCGCAAAATCAATCGGGCTTTAGCCCCTGAGGGAAGGTTTTGAGACTTATTCAGAGCTTCCCCGGAGCCCATCACGAACTTGCCCGCTCCCGGCGCGAAAGTTCAAAACAGGCCCTCGGAGCTCGAACTTGGAAGCTGTCCTTCATCCCCGCTATCTCGGCCTCGATGTCGGCAACCGCCGCATCGGCGTGGCGGTGTCGGACGAGTTGGGGCTGACCGCGCAACCGGTGCTGACGCTGGAGCGGAAACACAATCAACGAGAAGACCTGCGCTCTCTGGCGCGGCTCTGCCGCCGGTTTGGCGTGGCGGGCATCGTGGTCGGCAATCCCGTCCATCTGTCCGGCGACCTGAGCCCGCAAGCCGCCAAAACCCAGACCTTTGCCGCCGAATTGGGCGCGCTCACCGGCCTGCCCATCCACCTCTGGGACGAGCGGCTGACCTCGCGTGAGGCTCACCAGATCTTGTATGAGGCCGGCCGCCCCCGCCAGCAGCATCGCAGCGTGGTCGATCAGGTGGCCGCCACGCTGATCCTGCAGTCGTTCATGGAGGCGAGAGCACCTTCCAGCTGCTAGCTCCCAGCTTCTAGTACCTTGACTTGGTGAATTCGTAATTTAACCACAAGCGTTCGGGTGCCCCAGGTCTCGCTTTTGAGACCTGGGAAACGACGAAATTACGCGCTCAAAGTACTAATGCCACAGTTGTAGATCGCTAATTCTGGAGGGAGCCGGGGGCTTCAGCCCCCGGAAAGTGTGCTGATTTGCAGGGCCTTCAGGCCCGGATTCTTGCCGGCAGGAAGCAATTACAACTGTAGTATTAGAAGCTTGGTGAAATACTCCCATCGCGGGAAGGGTACGGGCTTTAGCCCGTACATAAACACTGCAAAATCAGAGGGGCTCTAGCCCCTGAGGGCCACAATCCGGGATCCTCAATCGATTTTCAACAAGTCCCTAGCTGCGAATATTTGAGGTAAAGCATTGAAAGAAAAACAGTTGATCCTTTGAAAATCAAATCAAGAACAAGCAGGCGTGATCATCGTGCGGCCAAGGGCAGAGCTGAAAGCTAGAGGCTGGCAGCGAGAAGCTGCTCTCCGCGTATAATGAGAAGTCAAGTATTTTCATCTTTCGCGGTTGGAGCACCCCCGCCCGCCGCCATGGACTCTGAATGCCCGAGCACATCAAAAAACAGCTTCTCGCAGAAATCGACGTCCTCGAACACGAACTCGCCCACGAGCTTCCCGCCGAGATCAAGAAGGCGGTGGCCATGGGAGACCTTTCCGAGAACGCCGAATACCACATGGCCAAGCAGCGCCAGACCTTCGTCAACGCGCGCCTCGGCCAGTTGAAAAAGCGCATGGCCGAGCTCTCCCTGGTCAATCTCACCAACATTCCCCGGGACAAGGCCGGTTTCGGCTCGACGGTGGTGGTCTATGACTCGACCAAGGATGAGGAGATCGTCTACCGGCTGGTCACCAGCGAGGAATCCGACGTGGCCAAGGGACTGATCTCGACCACCTCGCCCATCGGCCGCGGCCTGGTAGGCAAGCGGGTAGGCAATACGGTCACCATCGTCACCCCCAACGGCAAGCGTGAACTGGAAATCCTGAAACTGACCACCATTCACGATGAAGCGGCAGCGGCAGCGGCCGAGACCGCCCCCGCCGAGAATTTGGAGCAGAAGTAGGAACGATGGCAACCACCTGGACCAGCGCCTTTGGCCGCGGCTGCGGATGGCTTCTCGACAAGATCGTTCATGGCTTGTCTCTGGCACGCATCTCGCCCAATGTCTTGACCTTCATCGGCCTGGTCATCAACATCGTGGCCGCGTTTTTCTTCGGCCACGCCAACGCCGCCAACGCCGACTGGATGTTCTTCTACGCGGGCCTGGTGATCTTCGGCGCCGGCATCTTCGACATGGTGGACGGCCGCGTAGCCCGGCGCACCAACCAGGTCACCGTCTTCGGCTCGTTCTTCGACTCGGTCATCGACCGCTACTCCGACGTGGTGCTGTTTTTCGGCCTGCTGGTCTACTACGGCCGCATCAACCGCTTCCGGTACGTGGTCCTGGTGGCCTTCGTGATGGTGACCGCGTTGATGGTCAGCTACACGCGCGCTCGCGCCGAGGCCCTCATCGGCCAGTGCAAGGTAGGCTTCATGGAGCGCCCGGAGCGCGTGGTGCTCATCCTTCTCGGCGCCCTGTTCCACCATTGGGGAGTGATGGCCCCGGTGCTGTGGGTGCTGGCCGTACTCTCCACTATCACGGTCATCCACCGCGTCACTTACACCTACTCAAAGACCAAGCACCTGGCGCCAATCGGCTGAAGCGGACGGCTGAACGGGCCGCACGGGTCGCCCGCGTTGAAAGGCGTAGCTTCAGCCATGCCGCAAGTTCTCCCATGAAATCGAAGGGCTTTCGCTCGCGAGTGAATCTTGTTGCGGGCGGCTCCATTTTTCCCGTGCGATTAAAGTAAAGTGATACAGTACAGGCATTTCCTGAAAGGGAGGAGGCGCAGCCATGGCCCAGCAGCCGTTTTTGAAGTCCATCCGCCCGGTCAACCTGCTCTCCTTCGGTCCGGATACCAAAGAGATTGAACTGCGACCGCTGAACATTTTGATTGGGCCGAACGGGTCGGGCAAATCGAATCTGATTGAGGTCATAGGGCTGCTTCAGAACCTTACCGAAAAAAAGCCTTGGACACACGTTACTGAGACAGGTGGCGTGGATGAATGGATATGGAAAGAGGTAAAGAATAATCGGTCTCTGACCTCTGCTGTTGCGACCCTCGACGTGGCGATTTCCGCATTTTACGCTACCCGCAAGAAGCCTCAACGAGCTGAGTTCATTTATCGATTGGAATTAGATTCGCGGCCATGGTTATCAACATTTGCGGTCCGGCATGAGTCCGTGGTTCCGTACCCGGTCCCGCCTGGAGATCCGAAATCGCTGGCGGAAATCTGGCGGGACAAGGCGGAAACGATCCTTCGAACGGAGGAATCCAACGGGGGTGCATTCACGACCTCAGCGTCGGAGACCCCCGAGCAGATTTCGGCTCTGTCCGTCACTTCCGGATTCTTTGGAGCCCTCCCGGAGATTGCGCGTAACTTCTCGCGAATCAAGATTTATCGAGAATGGACCTTCGGAGCCAATTCTACGCCGAGAAGTTTGGAACAGGCGGGAAGGGAAACCTCTTACCTTGAGGAAGATAACAGCAATCTTGCTCACGTTCTGAACTTTATATTGACGCATCCAAAAGACCCTGAGCCAGCGCGAAAATTGCGCGAGGCTTTCGGGAAGTTTAGCGGCGATGCGAAGGACGTTGAGACACGCATCCAGGAAGGATTTGTGCAACTTAGGGTTCGCGAATCCTCCGGCATCAGCGTTCCAGCAGTCCGTTTATCCGACGGGACTTTGCGATGGTTGGCGCTGTTAGCCATTTTGCTCAATCCTGCTCCTCCGCCCGTCACCTGCATCGATGAACCCGAACTCGGCCTTCACCCCGACGCGATTCACACGCTTGCCGATCTTTTGGTCGAGGCCTCCACTCGCACCCAACTGATTGTCACAACGCATTCTGATGCGTTACTCGATGCGTTTACGGATACGCCGGAGGTCGTTTGTGTCTGTGAAAAGGTCGAGGGTTCCACGGTGATTCAGAGGTTGGACAAGGAGCATTTGAAGTTTTGGCTCGATCAATACTCGCTCGGCAAACTTTGGATGAGCGGCGAAATCGGGGGAAATCGCTGGTGAGCGTGCGGATTTACGTCGAAGGCGGAGGAGACAATAAAGATACGATTAAGCGGTGTAACGAGGGTTTTGCCAGCTACTGCCAGAAGCTGACGCCTCCGAATCGCAGTCCCCGTATCGTCGCCTGCGGCGGACGCGACCGGGCATTTGACCGCTTCCGCACGGCCGTCCAAAATGCCCAGCCGGGGGAGACCTACGTTCTGCTGGTTGACGCCGAGGCACCATTGAATGCTGCATCCCCCGTTCAGCACCTTCAGGACCGCGACGGCTGGAGCTTCCCCGCACTGAGCCACCATCGAGCATTTCTGATGGTCCAAGCCATGGAGGCTTGGTTTCTGGCCGACCGAGAGATGCTGGCAGCGTTCTACGATGGCGGATTTCTGGCGAGCAGCCTTCCCGGCAACATAAATATCGAGGCGATCCCCAAGGACGATCTGGAACCCAAGCTGAAGCGCGCATCAAAGCCAACCCAAAAGGGTGAGTACCACAAGACGAGGCATGGGTTCGATCTGCTGGGCAAGATCAACCCGGTCAAAGTTGAGAATGCCTCGCCCCACGCAGCAAGCTTCAACAAATTCCTTCGTGGGCTATAGCTCTCGCTAATCCCTCAACCGCCCGCCTTCAGCCAGCCGTTTCCCCCTTTCACCGCCGGGCGGGCTTCCATTGCAGCAGGAACCGGGTCACATCCGGCGAATCCATGCTGCGCATATTCTCAAACTCCCCGCCCTGTTGGCTAAAGAGCAGTTTGCCCCGGTCGCTGAGAACGGCCAGCGCCGGTACGCCCTTGCCGAGCGGCACTCCGTACTCCCTGGCGATCTCCAGATTGGCGTCCATGCGGCCGATATTCACATCGACCAGCACGAAATTCGCCTCCAGAATGGGCCGGTTGACGGCGTCGTGGAAATAGATGTTCAGCACCTGGCAGTCGGGGCACCAGTTGCCGCCAAAGTCCAGCAGGATGCGCTTGTGCGTTTGCGCGGCGGTTTCGAGCGCAGCGGCCAGCTCGGCCCGGGCCTGAGACGGATCGGGGTAGATCTCACGGCCGGTGGCGCGGGCCTGGGAAACGCCAAAAACCAGCAGCGCAGCAAGAGCGAAAAAACGGATCGTCTTCAACGGGGAACCCTCCACAACTGCTTCCAGTCTCCCATAATCCCCGAGTTTCGCGCCATTTTTGCGCTTCAGAGGATGCGCAGCTCATTCCTGGACGGCGCAGGGGCTTATACTTTGGTGACTGGATGAAAGACTTGACCGAACTGCGCAAACAGCTGGAGTCCTCGCCCTTCCCCGACATGGAGGCGATGATGGAGGCTTACGCGCACGCGGCGGCGGCCTTGGGGCAGCGCGAGTTCAAACAAAAGCTGGACTTTTCCTCCGAATCGATCGAAGGACTGGACGAAATTCTGGTCGTGGTCGGCGAGAGCCCGGAGCTCGATCTGGACTTTGAAGTGCGGCTTTGGGGCAGCTACCTGGGCGAGGTGCTGCGCCGCCGCTATGCCGGCACCTGGGAGATGACCCAGTATCCCGGCGGCGAGATGGCGGTTCCGGCCGTCGAGGTGCGCGGCTCCAGGCTGTTTCCCATGATGAAGGTCTACCGCCGGCTGACCGTGGGCGACGAGGAAGACCTGAGCGCCTTTTACTCGATGGTGACCGAACGGCTGGGCAAGCCGGCGCAGGTGAACTGACGCTCCGCGCGGAAAAATCTTATCGGCAGCCTGGGAATTGAACCGAAGCGGCTTTCCCGCGGCTTTTGTACCCATCCCTTGCGAACAACGGCGGCTTTCCCGCCCCATCCCCGGAAAATGATCCCCGAAAATCGCTCCTGAAAACGCCAATCTGCCTTACACTGGCGAGGTAACCCGCGTAAGGCCATGCCGGTCGCCCAATTGACGCTTGAAATCCGCATCGAGCACGCCCAGTCGCTCAAGGACCGGCGGCAGGTGGTTCGCTCGCTCAAGGACCAGCTTCGCCAGGGCTTCAATGTTTCCGTGGCCGAGATGGACGAGGCGGTCACCTGGCAGTCGGCCACCCTGGGCGTCGTCGCCATCTCCCGCTCGCGCGACTACCTCCACGGCCTCATCGAAGAAGTGGAGCGCGCGGCCCGCCGCATCCTCAACGAACGCGGCGCGGAGCTGGCCGACGCCTTCTGGGATTACATCGAGAGCTGAGCGGCTGGCTCTTCAGCAGTCTGACCCAGCGCGGCTCGTTTTTCGGCGGCCAGGGCTCGTTTTTGCCTGGCAAGATCCAGCAGTTCCGCTTTCACCCTCTCGATCACCGACGCCCAATCCCCCGGTCTGGGCTGCCGGAACAAGCGCGCGGTCGGGTACCAGGGGCTGTCTTCGCGCTCCAGCAGCCAGCGCCAGTCCGGCAAATTCTGCAGCAGCACCCAGACCGGCCTGGCCAGGGCTCCGGCCAGGTGGGCCATGGCGGTGTCGATCGAGATCACCAGGTCCAGTTGAGCCATCTGCGCCGCCGTATCGGCCATATCGCCGGTGACCGGCGCAAGGCTGGTGACGCGCGTCTTCCGGGCTGCCAGTTCCGCGGCCGCCGGCCCCATCTGCAACGAGAAAAAGTGCACGCCTTCGAGTCCGAAGAGCCGCTCCAGCAGGTCAAGAGGAACGCTGCGGGCGCGGTTTTTTGGGTGAGTCAGGCTTCCCGTCCACGCGATGCCCACCCGCAGCCCGTCAGCCGGCCACCAGAGAGCGGCCGCTTTCTTCAGGGCCTCCTCGGGAACGGCAAGATAAGGTGTCCTGGCGGGGATGGTTTCTACCCGGGTGCCAAAGGCCAGCGGCAGGCTCAGCAGCGGGCAGCGGCAGACAAACGGCGGCAGCGGGTCTCCGGTGCTGACCACCGCGGCCACTCCGGGAATCTGCGCGGCCAGGCGGCGCAGATTGGGGGGAATGTCCAGCACCACCCTGCCCCCGGCCGCCTGAACCATCGGCACATAGCGCAGAAACTGAAGCGAATCGCCCAATCCCTGCTCGGCATAGAGCAGAATCGTCTCCCCCTTCAGCGGAGCGCCCAGCCACAATGGCTGCGCGAAGGCGCGGGGCGTATAAACCTTCCAGCGCACCTCATAATTGCGCCAGCCCGCCGCATAATCTCCTTCGAGCAGTTCGAGCAGGCACTGGTTCATCAGCGCATCGCCGAAGTCGGGCTTGATGGCCAGCGCGCGTTCGCACCAGGCGGTGGATGCGGCCAGGTCGCCCAGGTCGAAAAAGGCATTGCAAAGGCAATTGCAGACCCGGTTGTGGGCCGGGTTGAGGCTCAGCGTCCGCTTGTACCAGACCACCGCCTCGGCAACCTTCCCCTTAACATGCAGGGCGTCGCCCAGGTTGCAGCACAGGTCGGCGCTGTCCGGCGAGATGGCCAATGCCCGCTCAAAGCAGTCAATGGCCTCGTCGAGCCTCTGCTGCCGGCGGTAGACCGTGCCCAGGTTGCACCATGCGTCGCAGTAGTCGGACTTAATCTCCAGCGCTTGCTTGAAAGCCGCCGCGGCCGCGTCGAATCTTTTCTGGGCCATGAAAGTATTGCCCAGGTTGAAGCGCGCCTCATAGTGGTCGGGCTTGATCTGCAACGCCTGCTCGAAGCTGGCCGCGGCTTCAATCGGCTTACCCTGCGACAGCAAAGCGTTGCCCAGATTGGAATGATAGAAGGCCTGCCGGGGGTTCACCGCGAGCGCGCGGCGAATCATCCGCTCCGCCATCTCAAAGCGTTCGGTCTTGAAGCCGGCCATGCCCAGCATGTACAAGCCATCCGGCTGGCGAACATCCAGCGACAGGACTTGCAGGCAAAGCCGCTCCACCTCCGCCATCCTCCCGGCGTGATACTCCTTGAGGGCCATCGTCAGAAGAGCTGGAATCCTCGCCGCGACATCGTTTCTCTGCGTCCTGGACGGCTGCCTGGCAAGGCGATGGGAGTTACTCTTCATGGTTTGCTGTGGCCTTTCTCGCTTGATCGCGTCCCGCGCCGCAAAGCCGGTTTCTCCGCCGCCGCCGGCCTGAACGCCGCTTGCCCGGATCGCCCTGGACGGCCGCACAAGGAACTTCACCCGTCCGCTGCTTTGAAGTCAGGAATCCTGCCGATTCCCATGCACACGCAATGCCAACCCGGAAAGCGGAGGTTAGAAAGGGCTAACGGCCCGTGGTGAAAGTCCGGTTTTGAAAGGGCACGACTTCAGTCGTGCCGCAAATGCCTGATAAGAAACAACGGGGCTTTAGCCCCTGAGAGATGTTTTTCAGCAATCTGGACTTTCGCCACAGGCTCCTAAACGGCCTCCGCCGATGCATCTTGAATGCCACAGCCCATCCATTGCGCGGCAGGCGAGCCGACACCGAAAAAGTCAAGCGCCCAGCCCCCGGAGACAATTCCTGTCTGCTATTCTGAAAAAGATATTCAGTTTCAAAAATCAGGTTGGAATTCAGAGGCTTTTCCGTGTCAGGAGCAAATCCCGTGAACGTTACGATGGCGACGCTGCGGCCAGTCCAGCGGACCACGCTCAGCGAACAGATTGCCATGCAGCTTGCATCCGAGCTGGAGGCCAAACGCTGGCAACCCGGTGAAAAACTGCCTTCCGAAGCAGAACTCTGCAAGGTCTTCAATGTGGGACGGTCCACTCTGCGCGAGGCGCTCAAGTCCTTATCGTTCATTGGCATGATCCGTATGCGAGCCGGTGGCGGCAGCTATGTCGCCGACGAACGGTCCAAGTACATGGAAGGCCCTCTGCTGCTCTCCAAAGGCGTGCTCAACACCGAAAAGCAGGTGAACGACTTCTCTGAAGCTCGCCTGCTGCTTGAAACCGAGCTGGCCGCGCTTTGCGCCCAGAGAGCCACAGAACAGGATTTCCTTACGCTCGAAAAGATCGTGCGCGATATGAAGACCACCATCGAAGAAGGCCGCGATGGCTTCCGCGATCTGGATTTGAGCTTCCATATTACGGTTGCCGCAGCCTGCAACAACGAGATTTTGACCGAATTGCTCACCCATATCCGCTCCGGGCTGCATGAGTTGATCTCCAAGAGCCTGCTCTTGCCCGCAGGCATGGAACTGGCCTACAAGCAGCACTGCACGCTGCTGGACGCTTTGAAGAAGCGCAATCCAGGCCGGGCGCGCAATGCCATGCGTGCTCATCTGCAAGCTTTCCAGCGCGGCTACAAGATCATCTTCCACACTCCCCCCAATGAGCATGGGGGCTGAGGACGGCACACCCGGACGGCGGGGCAAATGGATGCCCTGGTTTGAAACGCCGGGCACTTTCGAAGCGCCCGGCGCTGCTGTCCAAACCGATGCGGATGGATTGATCCGGCCCCGAGTTTCGAGCCCCGATCTTCCGGCCCTGGCCTTCGAGTTCCGACCGTCGAGTTCTGATCGTCGATTTCCGGCCGCCGATTGATGCGTCTGGAGAACCATTGCGAACGCCGCCCGCCCCCAACTTCAAAAACGCCGCGGGAATGGGCTCCATCCCGGTGCGATAGGGCAGCCGAAAGCAGTTGTATGACCCGCTTCACGGTTGCGCGATTGCGGTCATTGCCGGGCCGTTCAAGATGGACGTGATTGCCATCGAATCCGAGAAATTGGAGATTCCCATGAAACCCTTGACAGCGCTCCGTGGTTCATTCTCGATCGTTCCCCTGCTCCAAAAGATCAAGAACATGGGGCCAGGCCCAAGCCCGGCGGAACTGGTAGACATCGCGATGGGATGCGCTGCAATCCGGCCTCAGCAACGGACTTCGGAATTTCTGGAACTGGTGAATCTCGTGAAGGAAGGGCAGTGCAAGCGCCTGCTCGAGATTGGAACCTACCGGGGCGGAACGCTCTTTGTGTTTTCGCAAATTGCCGCCCCCGATGCGACGGTCGTCAGCATCGATTTTTCCACCACGGCGCTCGGCAATTTCTATCGCGCTTTTCAAAAGCCGCTTTTCCGCAAGTTCGTTCGCAAAGGCCAATCCCTCGTCCTGCTGCGGAAAGACTCCCACAAGCCCGAGACCCTGGACTGCATTCGGAAGGCTCTCGGCGGGCAAAAGCTGGATTTTCTCTTTATTGACGGAGATCACAGTTACGAGGGCGCTCGAAGGGATTTCGAAATGTATGCGCCCCTGGTTCGCAGCGGCGGCCTGGTAGCATTTCACGACATCACTCCATGCGGGCCACCCAAGGAAGTTTACAAGGTCTGGAACGAGGTCAAGGGAAGCTACGTTCACAAGGAGTTTATCCACCAAACCGGCAAAGGGTCGATGGGCATTGGAGTGCTTTGGGCCTGAACTCCATGTTCAACGGTTGACTTCAGTCCTATAGTTGCAGATCGCTTTTTCCGGAGGGAGCCGGGGGCTTCAGCCCTCTGAATACAGTTGTAGATCGTCTTTGCGGAGGGAGCAGGGGGCTTCAGCCCTCTGAATACAGTTGTAGATCGTCTTTGCGGAGGGAGCAGGGGGCTTCAGCCCTCTGAATACAGTTGTAGATCGTCTTTGCGGAGGGAGCA
>Ga0182030_10010204_pt1 | contig 19127 bp, 10 predicted proteins | sample 812S3MmetaG_FD_121299 | JGI IMG/M metagenome (GOLD analysis project Ga0182030, IMG submission 121299) | Permafrost microbial communities from Stordalen Mire, Sweden - 812S3M metaG (Illumina Assembly) | ecosystem: Environmental > Terrestrial > Soil > Wetlands > Permafrost | place: Sweden... | reverse complement strand
TTCCTGCTGAACCAGTTACACCCTGAATGCCTTGTGCACCAGTAATACCAGCTACACCCTGGATACCTTGTATTCCCTGTGCACCTGTTGCACCAACTGCACCGTTACTTCCGTTTGTTCCATTCGTTCCAGCGGCACCGGTTGCACCTATAGCACCATTTGTTCCGTTTGTGCCATTCGTCCCTGCAATTCCTTGTGCCCCAGTTGCTCCAGCTACACCCTGAATACCTTGTATTCCCTGTGCACCTGTTGCACCAACCGCTCCATTACTTCCGTTCGTTCCGTTTGTTCCAGCGGCACCTGTTGAGCCCACTAAGCCCTGAATACCCTGTATGCCCTGTATACCCTGTGCACCTGTGGCACCCACCGCTCCATTACTTCCGTTTGTTCCATTCGTTCCTGCCGCACCGGTTGCGCCTACTGCACCATTTGTTCCGTTTGCACCTGTGGCACCTTTGTCTCCGGTTATACCTTGTATCCCCTGTGCACCTGTAACACCAGCTACACCCTGAATACCTTGTATTCCCTGTGCGCCGGTTGCACCAACTGCACCGTTGCTTCCATTTGTTCCAGCGGCACCTGTTGCACCTGCAGCACCATTTGTTCCGTTTGTGCCATTCGTTCCTGCAATCCCTTGTGCCCCGGTTGCTCCAGCTACACCCTGAATACCTTGTATACCCTGTGCACCTGTTGCACCAACCGCTCCGTTACTTCCGTTTGTTCCATTCGTTCCAGCCGCACCCGTTGCGCCTACTGCACCATTTGTTCCGTTTGTTCCCGCTGCTCCGGTTGCGCCTACCGCACCATTTGCACCATTAGTTCCAGCAACACCTTGTGCACCTGTTGCGCCAACTGCGCCGTTACTTCCGTTTGTTCCATTCGTTCCAGCCGCACCGGTTGCCCCAACTGCACCATTTGTTCCGTTTGTTCCTGCTGCTCCGTTAGTTCCATTTGTTCCTGCCGTTCCGGTAACACCTTGTATACCCTGTGCACCTGTTGTTCCATTCGCACCGGTTACTCCTTTTGCTCCCGTTGCTCCTGCTATACCCTGAATGCCCTGGGCACCATTTGCACCGGTAATACCCTGAATACCTTGAATGCCCTGTGCACCGGTTGCACCAACCGCACCGTTAGTGCCGTTTGTTCCTGCAGCACCATTTGTTCCGTTAGTTCCAGCCGCACCTGTGGGCCCTGTGGCGCCCGCCGCACCAACCGTACCGCTAGTACCGGTTGCACCTGTAGCACCTACCTGGCCTGCAAGTCCGATGTTCCAGGTTGAGTAGCTTCCGCTGCCTGCCACATAGTCAATAGTTACTACTAAAGTGGTGCCAGAATAAGAAGTTACGGGGCCCTCCATAAACTCAGTTGCCGAGTAAGATATCCGTACCCGGTCGTTGGCTTCATATGCCATACCCGATTGGGTATTGATAGTTTTCGAACCTGTTCCGAGGGTTATATTATCGGAAGACGAAGAACCTTTGTAACCGGCGCCGGTTGGTCCGGCAGAACCTCCAGGCCCCAACAAACTACCTTCATCGGTCCATGCCAGAGCAGATGTTTTCTTATAATATTCGCCGTTTGCGGTATTCAGATACATGTCGCCTGTATTGCCGGTAAGTGCCGATGGGGCGCCGCTACCGGTCCACCAGGCAAACGTAGAACTGCTTCCCCCGCCCAGCAATCCACCGGCAATATTGGTTACCAGGTTTGTTACCTGCGAGAGGTTAACTAATGTTTGCCACGCTGTTCCGTTATGGAAATATATGCTGTTAGAGTCCGTATCAAATACCATTAAGCCCTTTGCAGGATTGGTAACACCGGTTCTTTGCGACTGCGATAAATACGGCAGCTTTACTCCTTTAGCCGACCCTGACATATCCAGAATGGAGTTCGTATCAGGATTGCTGGTCCCCAGACCCATGCGCCCTTCCATAATAAGACCGCCCGTAGGAGCTGTTAACGTGGAATAGCTGGAACCTACTGACATTCCACCCTTTACAGATAGCTTACTGCCCGGATTGGGCTCTCCTATACCCACATTCTGGCCGAAAACACGGCCTGTCAATACTAATGAAAGCAGTACTACGATGGTAAAAATTTGTTTTTTCATACGTTTTTGTGTGATAGTCAGGTAATTATTACGGATTCCGGGGTTTTGTATTTGTTAACGGGAGGGAAAAAAAATGGTTCCCTTTTTCCGAACAAATCGTAAAACAATTAATACAATGCGGGCATTGTATGTCTCACCGGCGCCCATTAAAACAACAATCTGAATGCAGCCTGATAAAATATCTGTGCTGTATAAAACGTGCATTAAAAGAGTGGAAGAAGGTGAGTTAAACCAAAGGAAATGAACCCTATATATAAAGATAGGCCCGCGCAACAATGTTATTTACCTAACGAAAAGCGCAAAACCTTTCAGGTCTGAGCCGGGCAATTGGCAATGCAGAGACCTTAAAGGTTTAATCCCCTTATTAGCGCCTGAGTTAATGACACTGACCCGCGCAAAAACAACTACTGAAAGTTAAAACGGAAGCCCGATGGGGAATAACAATAAAGGAAGAATTGTTTTTTATTGCAGAATTCATCAGTGGTAAAAAAAGTCAATATTTCTATTGAACAATCAGCTTTACAACGCTTCCTGAATTCGCAATACTAACAGCAAGAAGGTAAACCCCCGGAGATATATTATTTGCAGGAATAGTTAAAACGGTTCCGGTAATTCCGCTCATCCTCCGTATTTGCCGGCCCTGAAGGTCGTAAACAGACGCCGAAAACTCTTCCGGAGTTTCCGATGAAACGAGCAAGCTGGTCTGGCCGCTAAAAGGATTAGGGAAAACCTTCATACCCAAACTATTTCCGTTAACACTGAAAATACCCAGCGCTGAGTCGCCCGCAACCTTAACTGTGGCAAAACTTGTATCCGAACCACAATTTTCGGTTGTAATCAATTGAACAAGATAAATGCCGCTGTTAGCGTAAGTAAAGCTGATTAAAGCCGAAGTATCACTAAGGGTAACACCATTGCCTAAAATCCAGGTATATGTGCCGGCATTGGCCTGCGATGCGCTCAGGTTAGCGGTCAAACCCGCTATACTGCTGGTAATTTGCACATGTATCAACGAATCAGTTGTATTTATTGTAACACTATCATAAGCTATACAACCGCTGGAATCAGTAATAGTAACATAGTAGGTTCCGGCACTTAACCGGCCTGCGGAATCAGAGGTACTTCCGTTGCTCCAATCAAAGCTGTATGGGCCTCTTGGCCCTGTAACCACGGCACTCCCGTTATTACTTGTTCCACAACCTACATTGCGCGAGGTAATAGTTGCAGCCGCAGGAACATATGTTTTAGTAAAGCTACCCGAGTCAATAGCTGCACCGGTTAATCCCAGCGCATAAAAATGAACGGAATCGCCATTGATAGAAAAATGCATGAAGTTATTTACATCCTGCTCGTATTGAATATCCGGAGAATTACTGTTAGTGTGGGTATCAGGCGTAGTAGTACCACCGCCACCGGCAATAAAATAATGCACTCCGTTGTATACCCCGCGCTGATAATCATGCGCATGGCCGTTCAGAATAGCATCTACATGGTACTGCTCAAAAAGAGGAACAAGGCTGGTACGCATATCTGTATTACCCTGATATTGGTACCAGTATTGAAAAGGAATATCGTACGATATATCCCAGGCATTGGTCCATGGCGGCTGGTGGAAAAACACAAAAACCCACTCGCTGGTGTTACACTTTAACTCGTTTTCAAACCAGTTGTATTGAGCTGAACCAACTGTAACATCAATGTTTCCATCCAGCGCTATAAATCTGGCATTGCCCCAGGTAAAGGAATAATACAATTCAGTATTGGCAGGATTGTTATGCGGCAAATAAAACTGGCTGGTATAATTGGTTTGATTAGTAAGTGTGTCGTGGTTACCAATGGTGGTAAAATGGCAAATATTCTTTGTCATACTGGTGTAATGCTGAAAGTAGTCAACATCGTAATCAACGCCAAAATACTGGTCAACATCACCCACCACTATGCCAAAATCATGATTAATTTCAGCCATGTGTGCCGATATACTATCTTCCTGGGCGGTATTAAAACCACAATCGCCGTAAACCACAAAATCCATTTGCCTTACATTATCCGGTTTTGCAGTATAGAAATATTCAACAGCTGATTTAAAACTGTCGCTGACAGTCTGAGCCTGGTAATAGTATTTAGTATTTGGTTGAAGGCCTGTTATAGTAAGTGCATGTGTTTGAATTGATGCCACATCGCTTATTGTATTAGTCAGGGCGCCGGGCGATGCCCCCCAGTTTAACGTTCCTATACCGGAGGCGGCCGTATTCCAGGCAATAATTACGCTGTTTTGATCGGGCGATTGGATATAGGGATACCTATCTGCAACCTGTGCGTGACTGCTACGAAAAACGGCTAAAAACAGCAAGAGGTATAATACTTTTTTCATTGGCGGTATAGTAATATAGCGAAGGTAAACATTAAATTATGGTTAAGGAACCATAAACGCCATTAGGATGCGTAACAAATTGTCGCGCACACCCCGAAAGGGTTTCTCTCACCCTTTCGGGGTTGATCCGTGGTTGCCGGCGAGCGACAATATGTTATGCATCCCGCCATTAGCGCAGTTAAAAGCATTTGCCGGAAGGTGAAAAGTTTCTCATTTAAGGCAAATATCTCCACAATATTCGGCTTTTAACAAGGCAGCAGGTTCTCAAAAATTAATGGTACATCAATTGCATTATTCAACCAATAAAAACAATGAAAACTGCTCTTCAATATGTGAATGATGTAACTTTTAAAAATAATTGTGTAACTGCTTAAGCCAGTATGAACTTATTTTTGATGGCATCTAAAGTTTAGTAAAAAAAAATAGTTAATCGCAATTTATTCAATTAACAAACCATGAAAAAAATCAACATTTTCAATAAGATAACCGGCCTGGTATTGATAGCTATATTTTCAGCATTATCATCGTTTGCCGCAACTTATACAGCATCTACCTCCGGCAACTGGAGCAGCAGCTCAACCTGGGCAGGAGGTACAGCACCGTCTTTTAACATTACTACTGATGCAGTTATTATTCCTGCCGGTATTATTGTAACGCTTGATAACAGCGCAACTTTTACGAGTGCCTTATCATCCCTGGACATAGAGGGCACCTTAGCTTCCAATTCAGGGATATTACTTTCGGTTGGTAGCCTGGCAACCTTAACTGGTGGCGCTAATGGCAGTGTTAACTTAGCTTCTCTTAATCTCCAAACCGGAGCGGTAATGGCTTTTTCAGGCACCGCTGTATTGGATACCCTCACCAACGCTATAGCAAGCCTTCAACTGGTAGCTATGGTAACTGTAACAAATACATTAAACCTTGCTTCGGGTATTCTGAACGTTTACACGACAGGTGGTATTACACTTTCTACTGGCTCCAATATCAATATTTCGGGAGGCTTGTTAACAGTGAACGGTGGTAGTTTAATGCTGGGTTCGCCTTACAATGTAACCTATACAACAGCATCAGCAATTACAGGTATTGAACTATCGGGTACCGGGGTTAATAACATCATCATTGCTGTCCCCTCAGGAAATACGGTAACCATGAGTTCTAACCTTACTACCAATGGCATTCTTGCGCTTGATAGCGGAAGCCTGGTTGTTGGACCCAATACTTTAACTATTAATGGCGGGGTAGCTGCGGGAGGTATTGGAAATATTCAATCATCCGCGCTATCGAATATTTATATCAATACCGCAGGGGGAATAACCGGGCCATTGAATTTTGGCGATAGCAGTACAGTATTTAACCTTATAGTAAATACAGGCGCCAACGGTTATGCACATATCAGTGGCAATCTTACTATCATGGATTCCCTGAATCTGATAACCGGCATCCTCAGCTTTGACTCAATAAACCTGACAATAAATGCAGAAATAAGTGGCTCAGGCACATTAAGCGGCGACAGTCTTTCTAATATAACCGTTAACAGCTTAACCACCATTAATTTTGCCCCTGGCGGGCAGAAAGTAAACAACCTAACCATAAATACAGGTTTTGGCTTTTTTGCAACTCTGGGATCCAACCTGACAATTTATGGCATGCTAAACCTGGTTGGTTACGCTGCCCTTAATATTAGTGGAGATTCACTTACTATTTATGGCAATTCAATCGGCCAGGGAGGATTGGTAACAGACAATAACACGGTGCTCACCTATAATACAGATGAAGACATTATATCGCCTATTAACGTATCCGGTTCATTGGGTGTGTTAAACATAAATATCGGGGAGGGCCATACAGTAAGTGTTCACGGCCCCATGACCGTTTCCAGCCAATTAAATCTTCAAAGCGGAACCTTAAATGTTGGGCGATTTTCTTTCACCGTTTCAGGAGCAGTTACAGGAAATGGCAATATTTCAACCATCGCCCCTTCATCTGTTACAATTAGTTCAACGTCAGGAACCGGTGGCCCGTTAAATTTTGCGAGCGGAAGTTCCGTTGGTAACCTGATCATAAATACAGGTATTGGTAGCCAGGCTTTAATTGGTGGGCAATTAAATATAATGGATACCCTGGCGCTTACCAGTGGAACACTGAATATTGGAAATGCAAGCTTAACTATTTCAGGTATTACAATCGGCTCAGGCGGCTTTAGCGGCACCGATTCTTCTGATTTGATTATTAATACACCGGCAGGTCTTACCACCCCGGTCAATTTCTCGGCGGGTGGGCAAGTGTTGCATAATCTTACTATAAACATAGATGCAGACAGTTCTGTAACGCTTGGAACAATACTTGCCGTTAACGGAGTTCTCAGCCTTTCAACAGGAAGTCAGCTGAATATCAGCCAGGACTCTTTGGTATTAACCGGAAATTTGACTGGCGCCGGACAGCTGATAGTAAATACGGCAACAGCACTTATAATAAATACTCATAACAGTTTAAGCAGCCAGATTAATTTAGCAGGAACAATTGGCACTTTTGAACTTATCACTGGCAGCCAGGATAGCGTTGTGCTGGGGTCTGACCTGAATGTTGCGAACACATTGAGTTTGCAAAGCGGACTGCTTGTTTTGAATAACCATAACCTTGGCGTTACCGGAAACATAGCCGCCGGTGGAAATGCCACCATAAGTTCGAACAACATGTCAAATATCAGTATAAACAGCACCGGTTCTCTTTCAGGTGGACTTAACTTTACAAAAGGCGCAAACACCGTAAATAATTTTTGGTTACACGCTACCGGCAGCCTTGCTTTGGGGTCAAACCTTACAGTGGACAGCAACCTGGTATTAAGCGTGGGCACCATTAATATCGGTAACGATACTTTGATAATTGCTAATGGCGGTTCTATAACCGGCGCTGATAGTTCAGCTTACATTATTGCAGGCGGAAGCGGAGCACTGGGATTGTATCTGACCCAGGGAAATACCTCATGGGTTAACTTTCCGGTGGGCACCAGCTCTTATTATGTGCCGGTTGCAATGCAGTTAAACGCAGGTTCAGATGGAGGATTAGTATATACTTCGGTAGACAGTGGCGTGCTTGCGCAGGGAACTACCGGCGCCGGTTTAAGCGCCAGTCATCGTTTGGTAAATGCAACATGGATGGTTGAACCGACATTTACCTCAAACGTAAACGTTAACCTGATGACAACGTGGTCATCAGCAGTGGAGGTAAACAGTTTTAACACTGATTCGGCTTATATTGCCCATTATACAAACGGCGCCTGGGACCAAAGCACTTACATTGCAGCAAATGCACAGGCCAATGGATATTTCAGTTTGCAAAGAAACGGCATTACTTCTTTTAGCCCTTTTGCAGTATTTGGAACACCAGAATACGTTAGCGATACTACAACTGCAATAAAACAAGTAACAGAAGATAGTAACTTTGAGATATATCCAAACCCGGCCGCCAATAACCTGGTAATTAAAAATATAGCAGCTACAGACAATGTGTATGTTGACATAGTGACCATTACCGGCCAGATAGTAGCTACCTATAAATTAACAGATTATACAACCAATGTATCACTTACCGGTTTAGATGCGGGCAACTACCTTATCAAACTATATAACACCGGTATAATGGTGGTAAAACCTTTTATAAAAATGTAAATTTCTGAAAGTCAAAACTTCTTGGGTTAATTTGAAAGAGAGGTCGCGGATAGCGGCTTCTCTTTTTTTTACCATGAAGACAATTGCTACCACCCCAAATCCTGAGATTCTTTTAAATGGCGTAAATCCGCAAAAGTTAATAGACCTCTTCGATAAATCTGAAGTCGGCATTTGTATTGGCTGTTCCCTTACCTTTTTTTCAAAGAGCATGATGCCCCGATGCAATCGGGGCGGGACGAGTTGACTGTTTTCCGCAAAAGACCAATTGCAAAGCAGGCACTCAGTTGACCGAAATCAAATAGAGCGCTAATCCCCATCATTGTTTCCCATTAGTTCACAGGGTAGCTTAGCTATCTAAATAAAATGCATGAAAATGAACGCTCTTGTTTACCACGGCCCCGGACAAAAAGCCTGGGAGGAAAAACCGAAACCGGTTATTAAAGATGCCACGGACGCAATAATCAAAATTTACAAAACCACTATTTGCGGTACTGACCTGCATATTATGAAGGGTGACGTGCCCGAAGTAACACCCGGCAGAATACTTGGCCACGAAGGGGTAGGTATTATAGAGGAAGCCGGAAGTGCAGTATCCAGCTTCAAAAAGGGCGACCACGTTTTAATATCCTGCATAACCTCGTGCGGCAAATGCGATTATTGCCGCAAGGGCATGTATTCGCATTGCGAAAACGGCGGTTGGATATTGGGCCACCTGATAGATGGCACACAGGCCGAATATGTAAGAATACCATATGCTGATACAAGCCTTTACCCTATCCCGGCCGGCGCTGATGAAGAAGCGCTGGTTATGCTGAGTGATATTTTACCAACCGGTTTTGAGTGTGGGGTGCTAAACGGCCGCGTTCAGCCCGGCTCAACAGTAGCCATAATTGGTTCCGGCCCTATTGGATTAGCCGCGCTTTTGACAGCCCAATTCTATTCGCCCGCCAAAATAATTATGATAGACCCCGATGATAACCGGCTGGCAGTAGCAAAAACCTTCGGGGCTACACATACCATCAATAATAAAACTGAAAACGCGGTTGACAAGATAAACAGCTTCACAAACAGCAAAGGCGTTGACACCGCCATTGAAGCAGTGGGCATACCCGCAACGTTTGAATTGTGCCAGCAAATTATTGGGGCAGGAGGTGTTATTGCTAACATAGGCGTACACGGCAAAAGTGCTGAACTGCACCTGGAAACACTCTGGTCGAAAAACATAACTATTACTACCAGGCTTGTTGATACGGTTACCACTCCCCTGTTGCTTAAAACGGTGCAGTCAAAAAAGCTGGAGCCCAACAAACTGATAACGCACCACTTTAAACTGAGCGATATTATAAACGCTTACGAAACGTTTGGACATGCCGATAAGGAAAAGGCTTTGAAGGTGATATTAACGAACGAATAGTTCACAGGCATTTTTTTGAATTATCAGAAAGTGACGCTGAAAATTTAAGTTTTATGGCAAAGATGAAAGCAATTCAGGTAAGTGCACCACATGGGGATTTTGAATTAGTTGAGCGGGAAATACCTGAGCCTAAAGAAAATGAAGTGCTTATTAAAGTACAGGCCTGCGGAATTTGCCACGGCGATGCGGTAACTAAAGAAGGGCAGTTTCCCGGCATCCAATACCCCCGTATACCCGGCCATGAGGTAGTAGGAACCATTGCCAAACTGGGTACTGGCACTGAGCGCTGGAAGTTAGGCCAAAGAGTAGGTGTAGGATGGCATGGTGGCCATTGTTTTAAATGCGCCGCATGCAGCCGGGGTAATTTTTACGGTTGCGAAAAATCACTTACCACCGGCATTTCAATGGATGGCGGATATGCCGAATATATGGTTGCCCATGCCGAAGTGCTAGTACACATACCTGAAGAACTCAACAGCCTTGAGGCGGCACCTTTGGTTTGTGCAGGCCGTACCACCTTTGGCGCACTGGAAAGCAGTGGTGCTAAAGGCGGCGATGTTGTTGCAATTCATGGATTAGGGGGGCTGGGACATCTCGCGGTTCAATATGCCGCTAAGCTGGGTTTTAAAACCGTGGTTCTTTCACACAGTAAAGATAAAGAGGCTTTGGCCTACCAGTTAGGCGCCCACGTTTATATTGATACCAATACTACCGATGCAACTAAAGAATTGAAAAAAATGGGTGGAGCAAAGGTTATACTCTGCCTTGCGCCCAATAGCAAAGCTATTTCGGCACTGGTGGGGGCATTAGGTTATGGTGGCAAAATGATAATTGTAACTGCGGCTTATGAGCCATTGCAGTTTTCGCCCCTCATGTTATTGAGCGGCTGCTCTATTGGTGGTTTTGCAGGCGGAAATATTGATGATACGCTAAGGTTTAGCGTGCTGGCAAAAGTGAAACCCATGATAGAAGTTTTTCCGCTTGAGCAGGTAGCCCTGGCTTACGAAAAAATGATGACCTCAAAAGTCCATTTCAGGGCTGTATTAAAAATGAACGATTAATTTATTAAAATATTAAACCTTTAGCTATGGACGACTTACTTAAACTGATAAAAGAAAGGCAATCAACCAGGGTACCTTTCAATGCTTCAAAGCCAATACCTAAAAGGGATTTAAAAAAAGTGCTGGAAGCGGCCCGCTGGGCGCCTACTGCACATAACATGCAGAACTTTGACATCGTGGTGGTAGATGACAAAAAAATACTGGCCGACATCCACAAAATAAAATACCCCACATCTATCACCTTTGTGCGCGAGAATTATAAACAGCTTTCATTTTCAGTTGAGGAACTACGGAAAAGGAAGACCGGTGTATTGGGCACTATGTTTCCTCCCGCCTGGCGAAATCCGAATGTGACTGAAAAGGATATCACTGACAACGATGCCCATAACAGCCACGACCAGTTAATGGAAACTCCGGTACTACTGCTTGTTGTTTACGACCCTAACCGCCGTGCCCCGGCATCTGAAGGCGACTTTTTGGGTATTATGAGTTTAGGCTGTATGATGCAGAATATGTGGCTAATGGCAGAATCACTGGGGCTTGGGTTTCATGTAGTAAGCTCGCTCAGCAATTATGAAGTTGAAAAGGAATTAAAGAAGATGCTCAATATTCCGGCCCACTTAATGATTGCCATTTCATTCCGCCTGGGTTACCCGGTAAAACCGTTTAAATATTTACGGGTAAGGCGCGATGTGGAAGACTTTGCTCATTACAATGGCTATTAGCGCTATTGGGATTTGAAACAGTTTTTCAGTGTTTGGGTATCCGGCTGTAAAAGACTTTTACAGCGTGGCCTCTATCGGTATTACCACCTGTCCAGCTCTTCTTGTCAGATTGAATGATATCAAAAATTATATCCTTGGGGTGGTCTTCCAGTTTCCCTAAAATATAATTTCTTTCAGTAAGTTCGAGTGTTGCTTTCTTCCGGTTAACACGCCATTTGCCTTCAATAATCCAATGATTGCTTTCGTAATTTACCTCCTCGTAATAGCGATGGAATGAACGGAAGCAAATCACCCCGTCATACTCATCCTTCTTTACCTGGTGCAGTGCTCCTAAAGAAAATGTTTGAACCAGTTGCCACTTGCCTTTAAACAGGCATGGCTTCACTTTTATATGAACGGCTTGTTGTTGAGTTTGCGCATACAAACAACCACAACAAAACATAGAGAGGAGCAATAAATTAAACCTTCTGCTTATTTCCATTCTACTCAACCACCAATTTTAATGGGGCCTTTACATGGCCGCAATATACCATCAAAATATATTCTCCGGCGGCAAGCTCAGTTCCCGAGATGGTAAGCATATTATCGGAATGTTCACCCAGGTCCTGCACCATTTTACCGTCTAAGCTGTATATAACTGCGTGGTAAGAAATATCGGGGTTATGGATAATAGAAGCAACCGTTTGGTTATGGAAAGGATTCGGGGCTAAGCTTATACTCACATCAGCAGTTAAATCATTAACCCCTGTAGAACTAACCGGCACCTGAACCGTTGTTGATACCGTATCAGCACCGCAATAGTGTTGCGTAACCAAGGTAATAGTATAGGTGCCCGGGGCCGGATATATATAAACAATACCAGAACCTGTATCGGTTGCTGAATAGCCGTTACCAAAATTCCAATGGTAAAACCCTAATCCCGTTTCATCCGCATTTAAAATTACGGCCAGGTTGTACGTTGTATAACTAAGCTGCAAATGCGGCACCGAATCGCTTATAAGCTTCATTGTATCAGAATTTACAACACATCCAAAGCTATCGGTAGCTTGTAAGTAATAAGCCCCTCCGCTATGCGCATAAACAAACGGGGAAGTGGCCCCTGAATTCCAGTTATAAACGCTAAAATCTTGTGTGGCATCAATCCTGACGCTGTCGTATTTGCATACTATGCTGTCGCTATTTTGCACCGATAATACCGGGGTAATATGGCCACCTGTGTTTTGTATAGCGAAGTCTTTCAGCACCGAACAGTTGTTTACATCAAGTACTGTTAACGTATAATTTCCGCTGCTCAAATGATTTAAAGAATCAGTGGTGGACCAGTTATATTGATAAGGAGGGGTGCCCCCGGTGCAGTTGGCCACAATAATGCCATCAGCAAAACCGGGACAGCTGGCATTACTAACCGTGCTCTGCACAACAACCGGATTGGTTTGAAGTATAGAAGCGCTGTCCGCCTTAACACAGCCATTCACATCTGTAATCGTAAGTTGATATTCACCTGCAGCCACATTGCTGATAGAGTCAGTAGTTGCGCCATTGCTCCAGAGGTAAGAATACGGGGCCTTAGGTCCTGTAACAACTATTTGCGCGCTACCGGTTTGCTGACCGTTACAGGCGACATTAATTGTTGCCAACGCTGCCTGATATGGTGTAAAGTTTTTTGTAAAAACGCCCGAGTCAATTTTGTTCCCGTTTAAATCGTAAGTATAATACCGGGCCGTGTCATGATCAATTGAAAACTTCATGTAGTTATTCAAGTCCTGCTCGTATTGAATATTGGGTGAATTGCTGTTGGTATTGACATCCGGAGTAGAGGTTCCGCCACCACCGGCAATAAAGTAATTAACCCCATTCAGCGCACCGCGCTGATAATCGTGGGTATGGCCATTTAAAACAAAATTTACATGGTATTGCTCAAACAAAGGCACTATACTGGTGCGCATATCCGTATTGCCCTGGTATAAAAAGAACGGTGTTAACGGGATGTAATACGAAATATCCCAGGCATTACTCCATGGCGGTTGGTGGAAGAAAACAAACGTCCACTCCCGGTCGTTACATTTTAACTCGTTTTGCAACCAGATGTATTGCGCCGAGCCTGCAGTATAATCAATGTTGCCATCCAGTGCTATAAATTTGGCATTGCCCCAGGTAAACGAATAATACAATTCAGTATTTGCCGGGTTATTATGAGGCAAAATAAAAGCATCGGTGTAGTTGGTATTATTAGTCATAATATCATGATTTCCGATCGCCGTGAAATGACATGTATGTTTGGTCATGTTGGTATAATGAGGAAAATAATTCACGTCGTAATTATCACCCAAAATCTGGTCAACATCGCCAACCACTAAACCAAAGTCCTGCGCTTGTGTGGCCATCAATGCAGATATTTGGTCTTGCTGGGCGCTGTTAAACCCGCAATCGCCATACACCACAAAATCCATTTGCCTTACACTATCAGGTTTAGCGGTATAAAAATATTCTACACTACTCTGAAAGCTGCCGCAACTTGCCTGGTAATAATATTTGGTATTAGACAGCAGGCCGCTGATGGTTATACCGTGTATCTGATTGGCAGATTGTTCCGAAATTATATTGGTAAGCGTTGTTGGCGAATTCCCCCATTTAACTGTTCCGATACCTGCAGTTGCATTATTCCATCCAATAACAACACTGTTTTCGTTGGGAGATTGAATAAGCGGATACCGGTCGGCTACCTGGGCAAAACAGGTATAGAAATAACTTAATGCCAAAATCGCAGAGAACACCTTTTTCATTGGGGCAAAATTTAAGCCATCAAATTTATGCATTAAATTTATGTTAAGGATACGTAAACAATACATCAATAGTTAAAAATGCCTTTAGCACGTTTGCGGAATTACCGGTTAGTGAGGAAGGAAAATTTGCGGGGCATCAGAAACCACCGTTTGTAACGCCAATTCCGCATTTCGTTACCTGGCGCTACCTTTTGAAATGGGGTGTAATAACTTTGACCCGGATTAAATGCTTACCGGTTAATTGGCATATAAAACCATGATTTAAAAAAGGGTTTGGCCTTTTTTCGCTATGTTGCTTTCTATTACACGCATCCCATAACACCCCTAAAATACATGGATATGAAACTATCTTTAATAATTCGCCTGGCAGTTGTTTTCGTTATTACACTTTTCGCAGGTGCAGCTAAAGCCCAGGTCCCAACTCCCTCCGAAAGCAACGTTGCTACAAGCATCCAGATACAACTTCCATCGGGCGATGGCAGCATACTGGTAGTGCCCAACCTGATAAATAAGATAAGCCACGTATCATGGGCGCTTCTTTTGCCCCGCAACAGCAACGTCAACAGCCTTAGCTGGAATGATGTTTCCTTTAGCCTGGCATCCGATAGCCTTAATCCACCAATAGTGGGCCTCGTAAATAAACCCGGTGGAAACCAGTTTTACATTATTTACCAGGACGGCACTATTGCACTTAGTACTGCATCGCAGTCAGGAATAAGCGCACCGGCAGTGCTTGGCCGAGATACTAACTACACGCAATTTGCATATAGCAAGCTGGCAGGACAAAATGCCTTGTATTTGCTCACAACCGATGGTAACATTGATATTTCGCGCAATGGCGGACAAAGCTGGCAAATGGATACAGGCGCAGCCCCGTTCAATTATTTTATCGGCCTTGCAGTAGATACTTTTCATAATGCCTATGCCTTTTATTCACCATCAGGTACTGTTGAATTATACAGGCAGGATGCTAATTCGGGCACATGGTCAACAGCTAATTTCCCCGGAGGTCAATTACCTACCAATCTTTTCATTGACCGGTTTAACCGCTTTTTTATAAGCACCTACGGTAATGGCGTTTACTGTAGTAAAGATACAGGCAATACCTGGACACAAAGCAATACCAACATCAATGGTGCGCTTGGTGGAAAATTATCGGACGATGCGTTTGGCAATGTTTACCTGGTAGCCAATGGCGGCGCGCAGTTATACCGCAGTACAGACGCCGGAGCCAGCTGGGCAGAGATAGATGCCCCCATCACCTCACTGGAAGTAGATTCAGATTACCTGAATGTTATGAATAGTGTATCCGGAGATAGCGTGTTAACTGCATCTACTATTTATGGTGTATTTGTTTCAACCAATGAAGGCAATACCTGGACGGTAGCAAATACAGGACTCCACGAAACTCAATTCAACGGATTTTTTAAAAGTGAGACAGGCAGATTTGTTGAAACCAGCAATAACGGTTTGTTTTATACCGACCCGCAGGCATCGTCCTTTACTCATGTTCTTCCTGCTGACGGATATGGATATGCCGGGCCAGTTTTAGCCGATACCATTGGTAATATTTATACTTCTTCTGAAACCGGTTATATATCCAGTACCTCCAGCTTCTACTGGAAAAGCGGCGACAACGGTACCAGCTGGCAACCAGATACTGCCGGATTATCGCAAATAAGCGGTGGCGGTAGTTTTGGGGTAGATGAATATGGCAACCAGTATATGAGTGGCCATGGTAACTTTGGTGTGCAGTTGCTATATAAGAAAAGCGCAGGGAGCAGCACCTTTGCATTTGATACTGCCGGGCTGTATATAAGAAGCGATTTCTTTTACAATATAGACGCCATTGCATCAGATGATAATGGCAGATTGTTTATTGGGGGTGGTGGTGATGCCAGCCTTTTAACCTGCTGGAGCAGGCCGGTAAACGGAACCGAATGGGCAATTGATACAGCAGGGTTAGGCGGGTTTGCCAGCGTTACATACTTTACCCATGAATCCAATCATAATATGATTGCAATAACCGGCTCAGGGCTTTTCTACCACCAATCAGGTACCTGGAATAGTATCGCCCTGCCGGCAACTGCCGGTGGGTACCTTGCGGTTAACGCAGTGGCAGCAGATAACAGCGGTGGCATTATTGCCTCTTTTACCTACACCCCGCCATCTTTTTTAAATCCGGTTGGTTACGGCATTTATTGCACGCATGACCATGGCGCTACCTGGACTGATGTGGGTTTAAAAGGTGTAAACGTGTACGCCCTGCATAATTTTGGCGATACTACCTATGCCCTTTCCGATCTTGGTATTTTTGCGCTTACCTGCAATGGTATTGTTGGGCCTTTAGGTATAACAGAGGCCGAAAACAAAGCCGTGGCCAACTTAACCATTTACCCCAACCCAACTTCGGGTATTTGCCATGCTTTGTTTACGCTTTCATCTCCCGATACAAAAAATGATTTGATAATAACGGACATCAGCGGCCGCACCATAAAAACTATCCCGGTCGCCGCAGAGGCCAATGAAGTAAGTTTCAACACAAATGATATGAACAGCGGAATTTATTTCTGTGTATTGAAATCGGATGAGATTGTGATGGAGGTGAAGAAACTGGTGGTGGCAAAGTAATTGAAGGTACCCGGCATTGGGTGCATATCAAATTGTCGCTACTTCTTTTTCCCTTATTGCCGTTGGCTTCAGCCAACGGAGTATAATCAAAATCTCTGTCGGCTTTAGCCAAAAGGCTCTTTTGGCTAAAGCCGTATTTTTTTGTCATCACAATCCGTCAGCTAAAGCAGACGGCAATAAAGAACTTTCAATTAAAACGACAATCTGGTACGCATCCCCGGCGTTTCGCAATAAACTAATTAGAAATAAATTAATATATTTCACGAAATAATAAACATAAATTACTTCCGTTATAGCTGCCTGGGTTTAAATCCGAAGTTTGTTAAAGTAGGGAGAATGAAATGTTTTATCAGGTACCTGGTATTGGTTTGTCTGCTGGTTACGTGTAACTGGCTAAAGGCAGGCGTTATTATTGATTCCATAAATACCACAGCAAGCGCATGTGTAAACAGCGGAGGCTTTACGGTGTTTGCGCATACCGGTGCCCCTCCCTTGCTATATGGCATTATTGACGGCCCCCTTACAGTACCCCTGCAAAACAGCAACACATTTACCGACCTTGGACCCGGCGTTTACGAACTACAGGTTATCAACTTTAACAATGAAGCCGACACACAGTTTGTTTCAGTTTTCGGCAATTATCAATATCCGGATTTTTTGCCGCAGGCATTTAATACCAGTTGCGACCATAATGCCGATGGCATTATCACTGGCGGCCTTAAACCGCAAACGGGCCTGGCACCTTTTATTTGGCAGTTAACCAATAATACTACCGGTGCAGCCATAACGCAAAGCAGCGATACTTTCCAAAACCTGGCAGCAGGCAGCTACACTTTAACGCTAACCGATGCCTTTAACAACACCGCTGTACATGCAGCCTTTGTAAACAATACGCCTACAAGTATACAAGTAATAAGCAATATTTAAAATTTCATCAGCGCCTGTTATTCCACAGATATTTCCTTCGCGGTTTTTAATAATTCAGGGGGTATATCGGCTGTAACTATGCTTATATCTACCCAAAACAGCAACCTAACCCGGTACTTCAATTTGAATAACGGAGATAGTACTATAGTAACTACCGTGCCGGGTGTGGGTTATGGCGATATCATCACCGTTTGTCTTATTAACGGCTGCCATGATACTACCTGTATTCAGGAAATTGTACCTCAATTCACTTTTCAACCGGAGTTCAGTATTACATACCAAAACTGTAATCAGGTTGTAAGCGCTTATTTAATTTTGGCAAATACTATCCTCGCTAACCCGGTCAGCTATTCATTCACCGATTCTGCAACCGGGGCTACCTATCAGGCCAATGCTACTTCTGTAAGCGGGGGAGCGATGGAAGGTGGACTGCCAGGCCATACGTACATCTTTCACATTACAGATGGCTGCGGCAATACGTTTACAACCAAATTTATCTGGCCACCTGATACCGTATTTACCCCATCCATCACCCTTACTATTACCCCTTATTTTCATTGCCTTGATTCAACATCCGGAATAGGTATTTCTTACACCAACTTTCCTGACGTTCCTACCTTGCAACTTCTTACCGGACCGCCACAAATTTCAAGCACCGCACCTGGTTATGTATATTCCGATAACCTGGTTTATAACGTAAATATTATACCCACCCAAGGTTACTTTGCTATAGGTAATTTGGGAATTGGCACTTACACCTATAAGGTTTTTGATAATTGCGGCAATGCCATAAAAGATAGCTTTACCATTACCCCTGCAATGGTTGCCAGCGATAATTACAACGTAAGTTATATCAAAGGCTGCCCGGGCGAAAACAAAATAATTATTCACCTTTCAACGCCACGCGATACAGCCATGGATAAAACCAGTACCGGCACTATACTGGCCATAAATTTAACTACCGGCGATACTGCCTACCAGGGATACTTTAGTTACAGCTCAGAATACAACCCAAATTTTAGAGATACGCTGGCATACCTGGATGCCGGTAAATATGTAATCATGATAAATTACTATAACCCATATAGCGGAAATTTCTATTTCGCCAACCAAAATCAATCGTGCTGGATTATTTATGACACTGTTAATATTCCACCTTATCAGCGGCCAGCAATTACAACTGCGGCACAATTTAGTTGTAAGGATAGCACCTGGGTGCAATTTCAGGCAGATAGCAGCAAGGGGATATTTCCGTTAACCTACCAGATAATTTCGGGGCCGCAAACTTTTCCGGCGCAAAGCAGTAACCTGTTTAATATAGGGCACCTCTAAAAACTATTTTTTGATGCCTTTTTTGCTCATGCTAAAATATATCAAGCTTTTCTAAAAACCTAATTTTTGCCCCCCCCCATTTTTAACTACCTAATAATCAATGCT
>Ga0182030_10010203_pt1 | contig 19129 bp, 14 predicted proteins | sample 812S3MmetaG_FD_121299 | JGI IMG/M metagenome (GOLD analysis project Ga0182030, IMG submission 121299) | Permafrost microbial communities from Stordalen Mire, Sweden - 812S3M metaG (Illumina Assembly) | ecosystem: Environmental > Terrestrial > Soil > Wetlands > Permafrost | place: Sweden... | reverse complement strand
TCAGTTCTCAGTTCTCAGTTCTCAGTTCTCAGTTCTCAGTTCTCAGTTCTCAGTTCTCAGTTCTCAGTTCTCAGTTCTCAGTTCTCAGTTCTCAGTTCTCAGTTCTCAGTTCTCAAAACGTGAGATTTTTGAGAGAGGTGGATTTGGTTGCCCGGAATTTCTTTTTTCTCTCGGCACGCTCAGGCTTTTTCTGAGACCTGAGACCTGAGACCTGAGACCCGACCGCCTTGACACCGCATTCCCCGCCTTTCTATCGTTGCTAGCCAACCATGAATATCGTAAAGACCACAAGAAAATACGAGGACTGGCTTGGGCAGCACCTCCAGATCGTGGAAAAGGACCTCCAGCTAAAGCATGAGCGGATGGCCGAGTCCACTTTTTCGTTTCTCCGCGCAACCTTCTACCGCTGGATGCAGGTGTGGGAGGAAGTCTGCCCGGATCTGCAGCACGTTCCGAAAATCTTGTCGGTGGGCGACCTCCACGTGGAAAACTTCGGCACCTGGCGCGACACCGATGGCAGGCTGGTTTGGGGAATCAACGATTTCGACGAAACGTGCGTTTTTCCCTACACATTGGATTTGATCAGGCTCGCCACCAGCGCATTGTTGGCGGCCCGCGAAAATCGCTTGACGATGGAGCCGAAGGACTCGTCGGATGCGATCCTGACCGGCTACCGGCGAGGAATCGAGCAGGGCGGAAAGCCGTTTGTGCTGGAAGAAGACCACGCCTGGCTGCGAGCGATTGCGGAAAGCAAACTGCGTGATCCCGTTCAGTTCTGGCAAAAGATGGAACAGCTGCCCGCGGTGCGCGGGGAAGTTTCAGAAAGCGCGCGCGAGGCCCTGGAGCATCTTCTGCCGGAGCCGGGGATCCCATACCGGCTTTTGCACCGGGTCGCTGGCATGGGCAGCCTGGGCCGCGTGCGGATTGTCGCGCTCGCCGAATGGAAAGGCGGTCTGATCGCGCGCGAAGCCAAGGCCCTGGCGCCATCGGCCGCCCACTGGGCCGACACGAGCACTCCGCGCGAGATTCTGTATGGCGCCATTCTGCGGCGGGCTGTGCGCTGTCCCGATCCCTATGTGCAGTTGCGGGGACACTGGATTGTGCGCCGCCTCTCTCCCCATTGCTCGCGCATCGAACTGGAAGCCCTGGGGACCGCCCGTGGAGAGCTGCGCCTCTTACAGGCGATGGGCCAGGAAACCGCGAATATCCATGCGGGAACGGAAGAAAAGCGGCGCGCCATCCTGAAGGATCTCGGCAAACGCAAAGCAAACTGGCTCGTAAAAGCGGCGGTGTCTATGGCCGAACAAATGGATAAGGATTGGCGGGTTTGGAAGGAGCGCTGGCAGGACCGAACTTTGTCGTAGCTTGCACGACTCGGCTCCGGCCTGCCAGCGCCTTAGTGGAGGGACAGTCCGTATGGAGGCTCTTGAGGAGGTCGAAAAAGATGGAGGCCGTGTGTCGCCACTGAATCCACATCGTCGCTGGGAATCAGGGCGTCGATGATCGCCTGCAGTGTCGTCTGCGAGCCCGTCCACCCGCGAGTTAAGGCCTCCCTGTAGACGGACAGTTCGCCGACCAGTCGTCCGGCAGCCGCGGGACCGGGGTCGACCGCTTCGCTGAGCGGATCGCTGGTAATCGGCACTGGATCGTAAGCCTGAGGCAGACGTAGGCCGCCATGGTCGAGCCAGTACGCTACCAGCACGCTAAGATGCTCGCGACCGCATGCGCTCTTGAAACCATGCTGGGACGCCAGCGAACGGTGCCAGGTGAAGATCTTCAGCCGGTCGAGCCACCGGTTCTCGGTGGCCAGGAACCAGCCTTCGCGGCTCAATGAGTCCAAGCCGCAGACCGAGCACGGCAAGCGCTTTGTGATCGAGTAATTCATTCCAATCTCTCTTACGCGGTGCTCGCGTATGCGGGTCGCGGCAACGTTGCCTGGCGGGCCGCACTCTTGCCGATCGGTACGGTTAGCATCCCCTGAGACGCATCGAAGTGTAGAGTGAAATGCGTTGAGCAAGCAGTGCAAAGCCAGAAATGCTCACGCTTTGGCATCTTGCGGCGATTGCCGTCAAAGCTGCCTTCTGCTTCGGGAACAAAAGTTTCGGCCAGAAAAAGCTTGCCCTCATGGAGCGATCGAAACGGGGCGCTACACCCCGGGTTGGCGCATTTTTGCAGCATGTCTTAGGGTCCAGTCTTCTCCGCACAGGTTTTCAGGTGCCAGGGAGATTCACCATTCATTGCACTCTTCTGGCCCAACCATGCCCGGCAATTCGAATCATCTTTCCCTCTGTGATCGCAGTGAGTTAGCTCGCGCGGAGTCTTAACTCATCGAACCCAGTGACGGCTGCCTGCCGGAGCGCGGTCGCGCACGACGAGAGAACGGACAATCGGCCATGATGATTGTGAGCGCGGTCACCCCAAATCGGGTCGGCCGAGACGAGCAACGTGATCGAACCGGCGCTTAAGCGCGGTCCGAGATTCGATCGCTTTTAGCAGGCTGCCCAAAAACTCGATTCAAGGTGGTTTTGGGAAGGGCACGAGTTCCACTCGTGCCGCTAAGCCGCTGAAAACAGGCTCGCGCTTCAGCGCCTGAGGGCGGGTTTTGGCTGCCTGAAATGACTCTTCCGCAGCCTGTTAGGGGATATCTCGTTTGGCTGCCTTCGCGATTCAGCCGACGGTTTCGAAAGCTCGGGCCTGGCAGCCGGAGCAGAGCGCCGTTTCTTTCAGATCGATCCATTCCACGGCATGGGAAGGCGCCATGGCGCAGGAATAATCCTGGCAATGCGTGAGATCGAATGTGTGGCCGACTTCATGAACGGATTCTTTGACCAGTCGCGTTAGCAGCAGATCCGGGTCATGCTGCAAGCCATAGAATGGCTGCGTCAGCCTGTGGAGCGACACGATGGCACAGGGTCCACCGACCTGGGCCTCGCCGAAAACGAAGGTCAGAATCGGGATGTAGAGATCGACGGCAGTCACGCCCAGCACTCGCCACGCACCGCGGGCGTATGGTTGCATGGCCTGCAGCAGCTCCGAGGAGTGGTACTGTCCGCGCTCCGGGTGAAAAGCCAGTCGCGGATCGAGGTTCTCCTCCAGAATCCGGCACGGCACGCGGTAGGAATCGGCGAGCGCGGATGCCAGGGGCAGAAGTAGCCGCGCGTCGAGATCCCCGATCGGCAGCAGATCGAGCATTTTCATCGGACTTCGGCAGGACGGCTCCAACCGTACTTTTTCAGTTTGTGATGCAATGTGACCCGGTCGATCTCCAGCATTTCCGCGGCCCGCGTCTGGTTCCAGCTGCACTGTTCAAGCACCCGCAGAATGTGCGCCTTTTCCATTTCCTCAAGCGATTTGTTGGCGCTTCCGTTGGGAGCCGCGCCGTTATTATGCGCCTTGAAAGCGAAATCCTGCTCCTTGATTTCGGGCTCCTGCGCTACCACCATCGCACGTTCGACTGAGTTTTCCAGCTCGCGGATATTGCCGGGCCAGGGTTGTTGCTGAAGCAAATCCATCGCGGCCGGGTTGACGCGGTTGATCTTTTTGTTCATCTGCAGCGAGAACTTGCGCACGAAATGGTTGACCAGCTGAGGAATGTCTTCCCGCCGGTCGCGCAGGGGCGGCAACTCAATGTGGAAGACGTTGAGCCGGTAAAACAGATCGGGCCGGAACTTGCCCTCTTCAATGAGCTGTTCGAGATTCTTATTGGTCGCGGCGACGCAGCGAAAATCCACCTTGATCTGCTGTGTGCTCCCGACCCTGACAATTTCGTGTTCCTGTAAAACGCGGAGAAGATCGGTCTGCGTCTTCAGGCTGATGTCGCCGATTTCATCCAGAAAAACCGTTCCTCCCTCGGCAATTTCGAACTTGCCCTTCTTGCGGTATTGCGCGCCCGTGAACGCTCCTTTTTCGTGGCCGAAGAGTTCGCTCTCCAGCAGCGTCTCCGTCAGCGCGCCGCAATGGATCACGACCAGCGGATGGAAGCGCCGCGTGCTGGCGTGGTGGATGGCTCGGGTCACCAGTTCCTTGCCCGTGCCGCTCTCGCCGGTCACCAGCACGGTGGCATCGGTGGGTGCAACCGTTTCGATGGCGTGATAGACCTTCTGCATCGCCTCGCTTTCGCCGATGATTTCTCCGGGACGCGCCACCTCGGCGACCGTCTCGCGCAGGCGCACGTTTTCTTCCTCTGTGCGTTTGTGCGCGAGCGCTTTCCCGACCAGGTGAGAGATTTCGTCGGGATCGAGCGGCTTGGTCACGTAATCGTATGCGCCATTCTTCAGCGCGGTCACGGCTGTCTCGACCGATGCGTAGCCCGTCATCATGATCACGATGAGACTGGGATCCACCTCATGCATGCGCCGCTGGAGTTCAATTCCATCGGTGCCGCGCATCTTGATATCCACCAGAGCCGCGTCCCACGAGTGCTCGGCCAGCCGCGTTAACGCGCCATTTGCGTCCTCCGCGGTTCCGGTTTCATAACCTTCTTCGTGGAACCATTTCGCGAGCGAATCGCGCACGCTCAGTTCGTCGTCCACGATCAGCAGTTTTGCTTGTTGCGTCAAGACATTCACCTCGTTCTTGTTTCCGCGCCGGCCAGGGAAGCCTCCGGCGCTGGGCCGGCGCGTCCCGGTACGGGCAATGTGATGGTTACGGTCGTTCCTTTTCCAACCTCAGAGTCAATCGAAATCTTGCCGCTGTGGCGTTCCACAATTCCCCGGCTCACGGCTAGGCCCAGTCCGGTTCCATGATTTAAGTCTTTGGTCGTCACGAACGGCTCGAAAATCGTGGGCAAGATGTCGGGTGGGATGCCGGAGCCGTCGTCGCGAACCGAGAGGGCAACCATGGTGCCGTCTTCCGTCAAACGGGACTCCACCCACAGATTGCCGCCCCTGGGCATGGCGTCGGCGGCGTTGACGACGATTGCGAGCAGCACCTGCTCGATCTGCGAAGGATCGCCTTGCAGTCGCGGCAGATCCGGCGCGAGCGTGGGATGTGCCTCGACGCCCGCGTTCGCCAGATTGTGATGCACCAGCATCAAGCATTGCTCCGCCACCCGATTCACGTCCATCATTTGCACATTCATGGGCGACTGCCGGGAGAAGCTCAGAAGATTCTTTACCAGCTCACCGCAGCGGCGGCTTTCCGAGGTAATCAGGTCCAGGCATTGCTGCGCATCCTGCTTCTTGTCGTTACTCACCTGGCCGCTCTCAACCCATTTTTTCAGGAGCTTCGAGTAAGTCAGAATTCCGGAGAGCGGATTATTAATTTCGTGAGCGACCACCGCAGCCATTTTTCCGACCGATGCCATCGTCTCGCTGTGCAGCACTTCGTTGTGAGCGCGGCGCAGTTCGCTGGTCTTTTCATCGACTCGTTCCTCCAGGTGGTGCGCCCATGCCACCAGTTGCTCGTTCGCTCCCCGCAGTTGCAGGCTCATGGTGTTGAAGGATCGCGCCAGATCTCCGATCTCGTCTTTGGATTGCAAGTCGATCTGGTAACCGAGTACGCCCGCGCTCAGTTCGTGTGTCCCAGCATGGAGATGTCGCAACGGCCGCTCTACCACACGAAAAATGAACAGCCAGCTCAGGAATGCGATCGCCGCCATGGCGGCAACGTCGCATGCAATCATTTTGTACGAGACTTCGGCCAGTTGCTGATCGGTGCGGGCGAGCGAAAGGTGAGTGTCCAGCACGCCCAGAATCTGCTGGCTCGCCGGATGCTCGTGGCATGCGGCGTTCGAGCATTCGGGCTGGTTCTCAATCGGCGTGATGATCGCCAGCACCCGCGCTCCCTGGGCTTTGTAAACGCGAAAGCGATCGGGGCGGTTTAAATGTACCAGCGTTTGCCCGTGGGCATGGCAGCCGTAACAGGATTCAGCATCCTTATCCAGCGTGCGGTCGATCTCCGAGCGGTCGGTGGAGTAGCTGATGTGCCCTTCGCGGTCGAAAACCCTCACCCGCACCACGCCCGGCTCGTTCGCCATCGCCGACATCGTCCGGTGCAGGCCGTCGCTATCGTTGCGCAGCATGTAATCGGATGTGTTGCGGCGGATGATGTCGCTGATGCGCTCTGCGCTCAGCAGCGTCGTTGCTTCCAGATCCTGGCGCTGCAAGCGAACCGTCAGATACCCGAGTAGCAGGAAGATAACCGTCATCGCGCCAAGCAGCATAATGATGAGCTTGGTCCCCAGACCGTAACGCGCGCGGTTCCAGATGCGGATCGCCGGTTTTTTTTCAGTCTCCTGCATGGCTCAAGACCCCGGGCATTACGGCAACGCCTTCCGGTTCTTCGAGCTCGTGTTTCGTTTCGGATTCGAAAATCGGCAGATACTGTACAGCCAGTCCGAATAACGCGAAACCCATGGCAATGATCATCAGCGTGATGCTGAACTCGGTCCACTTCGGCACGTAGTGCTTCCCGACATACGTCTCAAATCCGATGACCGCGATATTCAGCCGGTTGGTGATGAATCCAAGCACGGCCGAAATGGAGGCCAGGTACAGCCACTGCGGCGACAACCTTGCCTTCTTGAAACTCAGTATGCCGATGGGAACAACGAAGGTCAGGGTCAGTTCCAGCCACAGAAAATACGCTTCGTAGCTCGGCTTGAAAATCATGCCGAGAATGCCGCGATGGAAGAAATCCTCGAACCGCAGCAGCAGATTGACCCAGAGGGCAACCAGCAAAGCGCCGCCCAGCGTGACCAGGACCGGTAGCTCCAGTTGACGGCCAAACGCCTTCGCGCTCTGCGTCGATTCAAAGATAGTCATAGCCAAACCGACTGCGACAGCCGAGCCGAAGAAGAAGAACGGCAGCGCTGGCGTGTACCAGAACGGATGCAGTTTGCTGGGCATAATCAGATAGAGCGATCCCAGCGAACTCTGGTGCAACGTCGAAAGCAGAATGCCCGCTACGATCAGAATCGGGTAGATCTTGTTTATCCACGTGATCGGCGTCTTCCACTTCAACCGTTCAAACACGTTGGGCAGGAATTCGAAGAACAGGACCGTGGTGTAGAACATCACGCACATGCCAACTTCGAACATCACCGAGTGCAGGTTCCTGTAAATCATCTGGTGCCAGATGAACCAGGGACGGCCCAAGTCAAACAGCAGTCCGACGATGAAGAGCAAGTATCCAAGAAACGCCGTCAACACAGCGGGACGGACAACGGGATGCAGGCGCTCAACATTAAATAGATAAACCGCTCCGACCATGCAGAAGCCGCCGGCCGCCAGCATCACGCCGCACAGGCAATCGAAGCCGATCCAAAGCCCCCACGGAAACTGGTCCGTCATGTTGGAAACTGCACCCAGCCCGCGGAAATAGCGCACGAACGAGGAGTACAGGCCCAGCGCCATGATCACGATGAAGACAACTCTCCAAAAAGTCAGTTTGAATTTCATTGCCCGCCCCCGTTTTTGTGTAGTGCTTCAGCTTCCGCCACTTCGTCCCGGCGATGCGAAATCCAATAGATGCCGCCCAACACCAGCGTCCACACAGGCACGAAATCTGGAATCCTGTCCATCACTCGCCCGGTGTATTCGGGCAGCGGAATCTCGCCGATTCTTGCCGATGCCGGATACCCGTAATCTTCAACGTTGGCCGCCGAAATAATAAGGACCGACGTTCCGCCAACCTCATTAACGCCGTAAATATGAGGCTGATAGTTGGAGGGGTTTTGCTGGATCCGATCCTTCGCCTCACGAATCAAGTCGTCGCGCTCGCCGAATTTCGTAGCTCCGGTCGGACAAATCTCCGCGCATGCGGTCTGCTTGCCGGCCGCCACACGGTCTGGGCACATCACGCATTTGCGTATCCGTGGATTCAGCGCGCCCCATTCATACTTGGGCTGATTAAACACACAAGCCACCATGCAATAACGGCACCCGATGCACTTCCACACGTCGTAGACAACAGGGCCGGCCGCGGTCTTATGAAGCGCGCCCACCGGGCATACCGAGGCACAAGCAGGCTTCTCGCAATGCATGCAGAGGCGGCGCATGAACTTGTCGTTCTTGTTCAGAACGACCGTATACTTGTGCGCCGATTGCACCGGCTCGGCTGCGATTGCGTCGTCATACGGAAGTTGATTCTGCTGCGCACATGCGCCTTCACACTGCTTGCAACCGATACACATTGTTGCGTCATACAGGATGGCTTTACTCATAGGTTGATCTCCGGGACGCTCCGGAACAGGCAGATCTGCGCGCAAGCCGCGGATACCTGGGCTGTGCCGAAGTGCCAAACAGGAACCGCCTCGAATGCTGGGCGGTTCGTCATACTAAACAAAAGCCCGAGTTTCCACGCGTTTCGATCGTGATCCCCAGAGCGGCCGATTTTTGCCGTTCTGGAGCGTGAGAACCCGGGCTGGCTGTTCCCGATTTTGCGGAGGAATCTCTACGCTCTCCAGTTTCGAAGGAGCGACGAATATCCCTGGCCGTGCGTCCTGTTGTCCGGACGGCGGCGCCATGCACCTCCGCGAGTGTTCCGCCGTCGGTATGTAGATGACCGGCGCGAACATCAAAAACGGAACGGCGATCCTCGACTACTTCAGGCCCTTCACGTAGGTGGCGATTGCTTTCGCGTCGTCGGCTGACAGGCTCTTTACTCCGGCCGGGTGCTTCGCGGTTTCCGCAATGGCCTTCGTCACATCGGCTTCTGCTTTACCAGCCACTGCCGGAATCTTGGCTGCCGGTTTCCCAGCTCCGTCCGCGCCATGGCACGCAGCGCACTTTGCTTTGTACAGGCCGGCGCCGTCATCGGCCCAGGAGAGACTCGGAATCAGAATGAACAGAGCAACCGCGATCGTCAGTACTAGCGCCGCGATTTTGGTAGTTTTCATAATTGCTATTCCTCTCGGGAGTTAAGTTGGCGGACTGAGTCGGCCGGCAAGTCAAACGGTGGGGGAGGGCGCTCTATTCGCGGAAACCTCCAAAATCCGTTTTCCTGCCAATCGCGTGCTCCTGCCGCGCTGATGAGAGTTTCAACAATGTGGTGAAATGCTGCGGTGACGGTAGTCACTCCGGAACGTGACCCAACTGCCTTCCCCAATGGTCGTAGAACACAACCTCGTGTTATGTTCCAGCCCCTTGGATAAACACCGAAATCCCACACCTCGTAGTCCAACGGTGTGAATGGGTTAGCGGCGAGCACACGGAGCAGGCTAGCGGTGTTCAATAATCTCCCTGCGAGGCATTTTTCCCCTGTTTGCGTTGCAATTTGCCTCTGCGTGCTCTTTTTTGATCTCAGATTTGATTTCTGAAGTCCTGCTTCGGTCCGCCGCCTTCCAAGTCAGCTCTGTAACCGCGTGGCTTCCCCCTCAATCTGCGCCTTCCTTGTCTAGCGCCGAGGTGTAGCGCGCGGGCTGCCATGTAGCGCCAGTCGACGATTAACCATTTTTTTTCGCCGAGCCGCTCGTTTCGAAACGCCAACTTGATAGAATTAAAACAACATGCTTCTTCCGTTCGTCCGCGAAATTTTCGCGGACGTGCAACATCTCCCAGCCTTCCGGCGTGCTGCCTCCCATCTACGCGAGAGCACGGGGCGGATTCGTGTCACTGGACTATCGCCCGCAGCCAAAGCGCTCATCCTGGCTTTGTTACAACAACGCGGCGAACGCCCTTTAATCGTCGTCGTTCCCGACAATCGCGCCGCCGAGGATTTGCTGCCGGTTCTGAGCGCATTCGCTGAACTTACGGGAGCCGTTGATCCCGACGCAATCGTCAGCCTGCCCGCGCGCGACGTTCTCGCATTCCAGAACTTGTCTCCGCATCCCGAGATTCAGGAGGAACGCGCCACCGCCTTGTGGAAGATTGCCACCGGCCGCGCCTCAATTGTCATTTCGCCGGTCAGCGCGACCGCGATCCTCCTTCGCGCTCCCGAGTACTATGCCGACCTCGCGCGTCTTCTCCGCCGCGGCGAAACTTTCGATCTCGACAAGCTTCTCCAGCACCTCAACACCATTGGATACACCTCGGCCGATGTCGTCGAAATGCCCGGCCAGTATGCGACTCGCGGAGGCATCCTCGATGTTTATTCCCCCGAGTCCGATCGCCCCGTTCGCGTCGAATTTTTCGGCGACGAAATCGAATCGATGCGCAAGTTCGATCCCGCCAGCCAGCGCTCCTCCAATGCCGTCGATGAAGTCGTGCTTCTGCCGCTCACCGAAACCCCGGTCACCGAAGAATTGTTGGGCGCCGTCAACGCCCGCCTGTCGGGCAAACGCATCGCCGGAACCGCTGAGGCCATCGAGCAGGCTGCCCGTGATTCCGGCGCAGGAGTGTTCCCCGGCTGGGAGTTCTACGCTCCGGTTGCGGGAGCCGATCGCACAGTCTTTTCCATGCTGCCCGAGGCGCGCGTCATTCTCGATGAACCCGAATCCCTGACGCAGGAACTCCAAAAAATCTGGGGACGGATCGAAGAAGCCCACGAGCGCAGCGGCGTCGGCAACCTCGTCCGCCCCAGCGATCTTTACCTCACGCCCGAATCCTGGCGTGAGGCAGTTGCCAAGCTCCCCGGCGCCGACTTCGAATATCTGGCAATCACCCGCCCAAGCGACGCCCACGTAGAGACAGCCGCCCTCGGATCCCCGGATGGCGATGGAGACCCGCAAACTTCTCCCCCTGTCATCCTGAGCGAAGCGGAAACGAAACGAAGTGAAGTTTCCGCGCAGTCGAAGGATCCCTACTCACCGGAAGACGCCGCGGCCACCCGCTCTGAAGTCGATGTGCCACCCCAAACGCTTCCCGCTGTCATCCTGAGCGCCGCGGATGTGAGCGAAGCGAGCAGCAGCAAGTCGAAGGACCCCTACCCTCAACAGAATTCCGGAGTCGAGCACAACTCCGGCCCTGAAGCCGCATTCCTCTCCCAGCCCGCAACCCGCTTCCACGGCAACGTGCCCAGCATGATCGAAGAAGTGAAAAAGCTAACGAGCAACGGCAACCGCGTTATCCTCGCCGCCCCCAACACCGGAGAAGTCGAGCGCCTGGCCGATATCTTCACCGAATACAACGCCAGCTATCGTCTCGGAAGCCGCACTCGCAGCGGCGAAAGCTATGCCGACGAAACTGCCTACTTCGCCGGAGAAATTTTCACCACCACGCTCCTCAAGGCCTACATCCCCGACGGTTTCATCCTTCCCGAAGCAAACCTCGCCGTCTTCGGAGCCCGCGATCTCTTCGACGAGTCCGACTTGGTTGCCTCGCGCCCGGGCCGCCAGAAATCCAAAGTCTCCGCCTTCCTCTCCGACTTCCGCGATCTTCAGGTCGGAGATTACGTAGTCCACGTCGAGCACGGCATCGGCCAATATCAAGGTTTAAAAGAAATCAATCAGGGCGACGGCGCCGCCGAATTCATGCTTCTTGAGTACGCCGAAGCCGCGCGCCTCTACGTCCCGCTCACGCGCCTCGATCTCGTCCAGAAATATCGCTCGCAGGAAGGCGTCAAGCCCACCCTCAACCGCCTCGGCACCGGCCAGTGGGAGAAGACCAAAGCTCGCGTCAAGAAGGCGATGAAAGATATGACCGACGAACTGCTCAAGCTCTACGCGCAGCGTCAGTCCGCCCAGGGCCACGTCTTTCCCGCCGATACCGAGTGGATGAAGGAATTCGAAGACGCCTTCGAATACAACGAGACCGAAGATCAGGCGCAAGCCATCGCCGACGTCAAACGCGACATGGAGGGCCAACTTCCCATGGATCGCCTGCTCTGCGGCGACGTTGGCTACGGCAAGACCGAAGTCGCCATGCGCGCCGCCTTCAAAGCCCTCAGCGACAACAAGCAGGTCGCCGTCCTCGCGCCCACCACGGTTCTAGCTTTCCAGCACTACGAAACTTTCAAACAGCGCTTTGCCGCCTTCCCCGTGAAGGTGGAAATGATCAGCCGCTTCCGCACGCCGAAGCAAGTCAAGGAAATTCTGGAACGAGTCGCGGTCGGCAAAGTCGATGTCCTGATTGGCACGCACCGTCTCCTCTCCAAAGACGTAAAGTTCTCCGACCTCGGCCTGCTGGTCGTTGACGAAGAGCAGCGCTTCGGCGTTCGTCACAAAGAACGCATCAAGCAGATTCGTACTCAGGTCGACGTGCTCACCATGTCGGCGACGCCCATTCCGCGCACGCTGCACATGTCGCTGGTCGGACTGCGCGATATGAGCGTGATCGAAACTCCGCCCAAAGATCGCATGGCGATTCAAACCGTAGTCGCCAACTGGGATGAAAAGCTGATCCAGTCCGCCATCGAGCAGGAGTTAGAGCGCGGCGGCCAAGTCTATTTCGTCCACAACCGAATCGAAACCATCTGGGAAATTGCCGCCAAACTGCAAGGGATGGCGCCCAACGCCCGCATTGCCGTCGGCCACGGACAAATGGGCGAAGGCGAACTCGAAAAAGTGATGCTGAAATTCATGCATCACGAAGCCGACATTCTGGTCTCCACCACCATCATCGAAAACGGCCTCGACATCCCACTCTGCAACACCATCATTATCAATCGCGCCGACCGCATGGGCCTTTCCGAGCTCTATCAGCTCCGCGGACGCGTCGGCCGCTCCAATCGTCGCGCCTATGCCTATCTGTTGCTGCCCTCCGAAATCGAACTCACACCCATCGCCCGCCGCCGCCTCGCTGCGTTAAAGGAATTTTCCGACTTAGGCGCAGGTTTCAAAATCGCCGCATTGGATTTGGAACTGAGAGGCGCAGGCAACTTGCTAGGCGGAGAGCAAAGCGGCCACATCGAAGCCATCGGATTCGAACTCTACACGCAAATGCTCGAGCGAGCCGTGCGAGAAATGAAAGGCGAGCAGGGTGTCGATGTCACCGAGATCCAATTGAACCTCGGCCTGAACATCCGCATTTCCAACGACTACATAAAAGAAGAGAACCAGCGCCTGCGCATGTACAAGCGCATCGCTGGAGTGGAAACGGAATCGCAGTTGAAAGATGTGACCGCCGAATTGACCGATCGCTACGGTCCGCCGCCCGCCGCCGTCCGCAACCTGCTCGCCTATGCCGCGCTGAAACTGCAATCCATGCGCGTGGGAGCGACGGCCATCGAGCGCAAGCGCGAAATCGTCAACATTAAATTCAGCCCCACCGCCTCGATTGATCCCGGCAAACTGGCCCGCTTCGTTGCCACCCAGTCCAAAGCGCAGTTCACGCCCGACGGCACGCTGAAGTTCACGATAAAAATAGCCAGCGCCGAAGCCATCTTGGAAACCCTGCGCGATTTGCTGGAAGAACTGGAAGTCCGCGAAATCCCGGTCTCCACTGCCTGACCCTTCCACTGGCCGTGACCCTGAGAGCAAATCGGACAGGCTTAGCGGGGCTTGATCGGCTGCAAGGCTACCGGTTCATAGGCAAGCATCACGATGATGACTTCGACGGTAGAAGGAAGAAAAGTAGAATACTGGTAATACCAAAGTAGTTTCCAGCCTCCCCACGATCCGCTGCTGTGTGTACAGGCGCAAGATTGATCCACCTTGCTGCGTTCGAATAGATACTGATCGCTTGGCTCGAAGAAGGCTTCGTTTTGTAGGGAGAAAAGTATCTGCCCGATCTCGACGTTAGCTGTCTTGTTCAGGGCAGAAAGATCTTTATAAAAGGACTCGTCGTACTCAAGAGTGTGCACGATTCTCTATTCCAATCGGACTGATCGACATCAACAAGAAAAACGGGGCCCGACTGACGGACTTCTTGAGTGCGACACTCTAACATCAACCTATCCTGCATGAGCAGCTATTTCTTTTTTGCCCGCTGGTTGCTCAACCCGCTCCCGTCGCGCGCGAGATTCCCTAATTGCAGCTTCGGTTAACGGAGTGATAAGCTGCGCCCGCTTCGGAATGAGATAGAGTTTTGCGTCTTTTGCGTCGAAAACCCATTGGAACAAGTCGCCCTCGTGAAGATCAAAGATTTCACGAATTTCGGGTGGTACCGTTACTTGGAACTTTGAAGCAATCCTCGTAAGAATAGCGTTTTGCATAGCTTCCCCCTGCTCCTGCTTCCGATTATCTGAAATTCGGAATATCCTGTCAAGTCTATAATTCCATCCAATGATAAGCAATTAGAGATAAGAACCCCAAGGCCATGAAAATCACTCCTACCAGGGCCAATTGGAGGGTCTCTTGATCGGAAACGGCGCTTTCGAACTCGGGGGAATCGATGTCAACATTTCTGTATCTTGTTCTTGTTAAAGAGAATTTCTGGCTAAAAAACCTCAATTCCTGAAGCTTCCTGTGTCTACGACGCTCACGTGGACGAAGGAACAAATCGAGCGCCAAAATGAATGCACCTACGAAATTCAGACATTCACCCAGTAGTCCGATTTCGTGTGCGAGCTTGGACATGTCCATTTGCAGAGATTTTACTCAGAAAATCAGAATTTCAGAATCTGATCTCTGATGGTCGCGTCAGTCCTGCGGGTACAAGAAACGCGAGACGGGTCTAATTCTGTGGACGAACTGTCAAACCCTTACCGTAGGTCGTAGGAGCCACGCCGAGCAGGCGATAGCCAAGCCCGCTCCTGTAGCAGCCAGCAGAATCCCCAGTTACCAGTAGAATCGCTTCCCCGAAAGCAGCGAGATCGATGCGATCGCCACAGTGTAATCTCCAGAAACACCTCCGAAAATCGATCACCAGCCGCTGCCACCTTAATTCGATTCGACAAACTCGATATAGGGCGAGGAACCACCCGTGCCCGCGCACTTGCCCAGAGTCAAGTTATTGGTCTCCGCCGTCGTTCCCGCATCGGACGCGCATACCGGCGCAGTGGTCTTCCCGTTCGACACTGCGATCTGCACCGTCACGGACGATGCCGAGTTGAATGTGGCTTCCGAACCGTTGCCGTCGCCGATAATGTTGAACTCCGATTCCTTCCACGCGGTCGCAAGATAGACGACGCTATCTTCTCCTGTGGTGCTGTAAGCTTTAGTTCCCACAGTCATTACCAGCGTATCGATGCCACCCTTCTTCGCCGCACCCGATAGCTTGAGCGTCTTGAGCTTGGTGACCCCTTCCTTGGGCACAGTCACGCCATTGCTGTTCGTGTAGCAATCGTTGCTGTCGCTGAACCATCCAGTGGGGCATTCGTTATTCCAATTGATCAGCCAATACTGCATGAACGCCACCTTGTAACCCGACGAATAGACGAATTGCTCCCAGTCCAGGCACTTCGCCGGATTACTCGCGCCTTTGCAGGTTGACGTGTTCATGAAGTTCGAATTCAGCTGCAGCGAGTAATCGTTTGCGCCAAGCGCGCCCGTTTCCTTCTTCACTCCCGTAACCGTGGGGAAGGATCCGACGGTTGTATTGATCAGCCCCGAGGTGACTTCGGCGGCATAATCGGTACCATCTCCTGCATTTGGACTGATGCGCCCGCTTCGCGGCCTGTACGGAATGTTGGGTGCGACCGCGCATTCCACCTTATTCCACGTCAGGCTCGGATAGGAGGCCTCAAAGCACCCCTCCGCAGGCACCTGGGTACGCGCGATGGCTTCGCGCCAGATATCCTGGTTGCGCGCTTCCACGCTATCCGCCGCTTGCCCGAAGGAAAGCGAGGCGCTAAGAACGCCGGCTGCGATCGCGATCCGGGCAATTCGAGGCAAATAAATCATTGATTTCATGGTTCTCTCCTTTAAAACTTGTTACACGCGAGTAACCCACCATGGCCCGAGAATCATTAACAACCGTGGGTTTCGGACGCAAAAGATCAAACGCGGACACCGCCCGAAATTGTAACCCGGAATTTCCTTTTTGCCATCAAAAACCGCCCCCGGGGCTGTTTGTAGAATGGCGGGTGGACCATTCAAGCCTGCTTTTGCTTTTGGCTTGAGTGGGGGGACGGGACGGGTGGCCCAAGCCTGCTTTCGACTTGAGTGGGAAACAGTCGCCAGCCGTCGCAACCTCTTAAGCTTCTGAAGCCTTGTAGCTCAGACGCGTTGTCCTACGGCGTCCACACATAGCCCTGAGCAGCGGCATTCGGCTTCTTGTCAAAGTACCCGACCACCTGTCCTGCCGCGTTAATGCCAAAAGCAAAAGTCCCGCTTCCCGGCGTTGTCCCCGCTCCCGGAGCTGATAGGGTTGTGAACGTGCCCGACGACGATCGCGTAAACCCGTGTATCACTGCCTTACTATCGCCGTAGGTTCCGGAAATAGTCCCGGTCGTGTTGATCCAGACGGGGATCGTGCCGGTCGACCCGGGTACGTCAAAATCCGTTATCGTGCCGGATGCGGAGCGCACAAACCCATGGCTGGCGCTCGATGAGTCGAGGTAGTAGCCCGTGATCGTACCGGCGGTGTTAATACTCAACGCCTCCGTTCCCTCGCCTTCACTGGTGCCCGCTCCGGGGGCATCGAACGTTGTGATTTTGCCCGACGATGTCCGCACATATCCGTGATACGCGCCGTCTGAATCGGTGTAGTAGCCCGTGCTTGTGCCCTTGCTGTTGATCAACCCGACAAAAGTCCCCTCGCCCTCGTCAGTTCCCGCGCCCGTCACGTTGAACGTGGTAAACGAGCCCGACGACGAGCGCACATACCCATGACTCACGCCGCTATTGTCGATGTACGAACCGGCGATCGTTCCCGAGTCGTTGATGTCCCCTGCCTGCGTTCCCGAATTGCTTACGGTGCCCGCCCCCGGCGCATTGTAGGTGGTTATCGCCCCCGCGGACGTTCGTACAAATCCGTGAGAGACTTTCGCCGCATCGATATAATCTCCCGAAATTGCGCCGCTGGTATTAATACCCCCAGCCTCGGTCCCTTCACCCGCTGCCGTGCCGGCTCCGGATACGTTGATCGCCGTAACCGTGCCCGACGACGACCTCACAAAGCCATGTTTCACGTTCTTCGCGTCGATTGAATATCCCGCGATTGCCCCGGATGCATTGACGGAAAACGGGTACGTTCCCTGTAAGCTCTTGGTCCCGGCGCCCGTCACATTAAATTCTGTGAAGCCGGAAGCGGCGGGTTCTTGTATGTCAGCCGATTCCTGAGTGGCAACAGGCTCTTGAGCGAATGCCGCCAAGCCAAGAAACAGGAAGAGATGAACAGCCGCAAAATACCAAGGCCTCCTATTTTCACAAGCCACTCGACCCAAGCTCCCCCCACCCCACGGTGTCCCTGCGAGCATCTTCATTCGATATCTCCTGGATTTAGCAGACCCTGAACTGTTCGAACCCCTGAGTTGACCGCACCCTGCCACGGGGCGAACTCTGAACTTCAGGGTCGAAGTTCAATCATCATAGCGGAGTGAAGTTAAAGACCGATAAATAGTCCAATGTCTTCGGTGTTTGAGACAATATTTCCACGTGGAACATTTACGGAGGTTGGGGAACAGTGCATCCTACCGCAGCAGCCACGCCGAGCACGCAATCACCACTCCCGCGGCCGCCAGCACCAGACCCAGATGCCAGAATATCCGCCGTCCCGAAAGCAGCGTAATTGACGTGATCACCAGCGCAATCTCCAGAAACACTTCTCCAAGATCGTAGCGATCCGCCTTCCGGCGCGTGAGATCGGTGTCCGCCTCAAGTTCGCGGGCTTTCGTATCCAGTTCTTTCTGTTCCTCTTTATACCGGTCCGCCTCGGCACGATACTTATCGCCGAGCTTGGCCATCCCCGCTTCGTCCTTCGTAGTGATGACGGTAGTCAAATCGGCGAAGAGTTCGTCCGTATGCCGCCGGATATTCTTGGCCTGGTAATAGCTCCACTGGTCTGTGACTTTGTTCTGCAGAATAATTTCTTCCGTGTGCGTGCGATGTCCCAACAGAGACGCCGTCGCCACCAGCACCGCCAGCACCGCCATCGTCAGGGTGATCGGCGCCAGGTCGGGATGCTCGCGCGCATGTTCGGCGTGCTCGTGCAATTCGTTCAGTTCCTCGCTCATATCATCGGGCTCCAGGGATGGATTCATGGGAAATGGGTTCTTGCCTCTGGGCTTTGGGCCTTCGGCTCACGGCTTCCGTGTTCCGGACTTCAAGTTCGGCGTGCTTTAGAATTTTGCGAAAGCCTAAAGCCTAGAGCCAAAAGCCGTTCCGCGCGCGCAACGAGAATAACCCAATTTTGAAGCATCCACCTACTAGAGTTACTCGCCCATCACCTTAATAATCACCCGCTTGTCGCGCTGGCCGTCGAACTCGGCGTAGAAAATCTGCTGCCATGTGCCCAGGTCAAGCTTTCCGTCAGTCACCGGCACCATCACCTCGTGATGCACCAGCATCGATTTCAAATGCGCGTCGCCGTTGTCTTCGCCGGTCTGGTGATGCTTGTAATTGCGGTCGAACGGAGCGAGTTTCTCCAGCCACTGGTCGATATCTTCAATCAGGCCGCTTTCGTTGTCGTTGACGTAGACTCCCGCCGTAATGTGCATGGCGGAAACCAGGATCATTCCATCGTTGATCCCCGCTTTCTTGAGCGCGGCTTCAACCTGCGGCGTGATGCGCACGTAAGCGCGCTTGGTTTTCGTGTGGAGCGTGATGTACTCAGTATGAAATTTCATTCGCCTATCTAACCACAAAAGCTTTTGCCCCCAAACACGAGGAAAGCCCGACGGTATGAGATTTGGTGGAACGGCGGACAGCTCTGTATGTCACCAATGTCCTCAGGAAAGTGCCATTTTTCGGCCTTTAGGCCCGAATGTGCAATATGTTGTCACTGTCACAAGCCTTTAAAAACTGTCACGGGTAGCCTAAATTGTGTTGACTTCGTATCCGCATCGCAACTACTCTTTCGCACAGTCAAAAACGTGGCCGTCGCCATTTTCTTCCGCGACATTCCACGCGTAAGTGGGGCTAATCCAAAGAAGCGTTGTTTCAATAGTTAACAGGGCCGGACTTATTCCGCATGTCCTGAATGCTGCAATTCGGAAGAATGCCAGACGTGGGTGCCTAGACGGATTTCGCCATGCGACTTCGGTTCTCTCTTGGTTTCTCGCGTCTCGCGGAGTCAATCCAGCCAACAGATCTTAAGTTTCAATAAGGAGATATATGAAGACATTGCGCACACTCGCCATAACTTGCGTAGTTTTGCTGGCCGGGCTCGGCATCGTTAGCGCCCAGGACTTAGCCAGACCCACGAATCAGCCAGCCTTTTCCCAAGACGCCATCCACACCGCCGTACCGGTCAAGCAAATTCACGTAATG
>Ga0182030_10010201_pt1 | contig 19130 bp, 21 predicted proteins | sample 812S3MmetaG_FD_121299 | JGI IMG/M metagenome (GOLD analysis project Ga0182030, IMG submission 121299) | Permafrost microbial communities from Stordalen Mire, Sweden - 812S3M metaG (Illumina Assembly) | ecosystem: Environmental > Terrestrial > Soil > Wetlands > Permafrost | place: Sweden... | reverse complement strand
TGATGGCGGCGCATGAAATGGCGGCCATCCGCCAGGTCACCACCATTCACCAGGCCGAGACGCAATATTATTCGCAATTCGGAAAATATGCGGAAACGCTGGCGGAACTGGGACCTCCGGCGAGCGGGGCGGCATCGCCCGCCGCCGCCGACCTCATCCCCAAGAATCTCGCCGATGGCAAGAACAGCGGCTACGTATTTACGGTCCAGGCCAACGCGACAGGCTACGCCGTTACTGCCGTGCCGGAAACGTTCAACAGCTCCGGACGCCGCACCTTCTATTCCGATCAGACACTGGTGATCCGCAACAACTGGGCGCAGGATCCGGCCACACCGCAAAGCCCTGAAATCAAGTAGAGTCCCGAAATCAAATAGCCTGGTGCAGCGCTAGGTCGGTCGCGGCATCGAGAGCGGCAGTTTCACGCCGAAGGGCGTGGAGTCCAGATGAAGCTCGGGCTCCCTTTGCTCCTTCTCGTCATTCTCTAAGTCTTCCGCCGCGAAATCTTCTTCGAGGTCGCGCCGCTGCTCCGCGTAGCGGGCTTCGCATTCCGGATCCAGCGCCGTGTCGGTAGCCGCCAGGCCTTGCGCTAATTCCTCTTCCAATTGCTGCGTGAGGACCGCGATCTTGTCCAGCACGAGCCCCGCCTCGCCTTTCCTGCGCAGCTGTTCCAGCAGCTCCGCGCGGCGTTCCATGTTGCGGATGAGCTCCTGCGTGCGCTCCGGCCGCATGCTTTCCCAGACCTTCCCCGCCGACGCGAGTTCGTTGATGGCCTCGTTATACCGCCCGGAACATTCGTCCACATAGGCCAGCGTCTCGTGCGTCACCGCCAGCTGGATGCCGCCTGTGCGGCGAAAGTTCCCCGCGGCTTCGTACAACAGTTCGCGGGCGCGCGCGTAATTCTTCCAGCTGATGTGCAAATTCGCGAGCCCGTATTGCAGCTCCGCCACATCCTCCAGGTTGCTGCCGATGGTCCGTTGCTTGTAAGTCAACGCCTTTTCGTATTGCTCGGCCGCGCCTTCGAGATCGCCCGATTCCTCTAGCGAGCCGGCCAGGTGATGCAACGCGTGAATGGCGGCCGGCGAATCCTGTTGGCCGGCGGATCTATGGATATCCATCGCGCGGAGCAAGCACTTCTGGGCATCCTCGTGACGGCCATCGGCCCGATAGGCCAAGCCGAGTTCCGTTAATTGGTTGGCCGTCTCGGCATGTCCCTCGCCGACCGCGTTGGCATGCATGAGGACGGCTCTCTCCAATAGGGGTATGGCGTCCTTTACTCTTCCCATGCGACGGCGCGCCACTCCCAGGCGCACCACGCGGCGGGCCGCACGCAAAGGATCGCCGCGCGTCGACGACTCCTGCTTGATGGCCTCCTGCATGGTCCACTCCACCGCGTCAAAGCGGCCCTGTGCGGCATAAATCTCCGCCAGCGCGTCCAGGCAGTGGATGTACAACTCCCGATCCTTGCCGCTCGCCGAAATTTTCAGCGCATTCCGCACCGTCTCTTCCGCGGCGGCAAGTTTGCTGAGATCCGGTTCTTCGGGATTCAATCCAACCTGGCCGCGCTGCGATTCGGCCAGCAGCAGCGCCACGTGAATGCGTTTGGAAGTCGAATGATTTTTCGCGGTGGCTTCGGCAACCGCGCGGACCAGATGCAGTTCCGCCTGCGGGAATTTTTTGGCTTTCAGCAGCCGCTCGCCCTCGGCGCGATCCCAGTTGCGGTCCAGGAACCAGCCCTTCGATCCTTTACCTGTGGAGCCTTGCTTGACGCCGCCCTTCGCCGCGCCCTTCGCGGATGTTGGCCGTTGAGGCTTTTCGGTCGCCCACTTGAATAGCCGCAGATTGCCGAACATAACTATCGGGTTAAGATCGGCATCTAAGGCGAAAGACTTTAGGCCTTCGCGTGCGTTCGTAATGGAGCGGGCTCGGGAATAGTACCGCCTGCGTCCAGGCATATATCCCGTTCCTGACAAGACTCGTCATGGAAAGGTCCCTTCGTTACGGAAAAGGCGTCGAGATGAGTGTCGACGCGGCATGCAAGAGCGAGTGCGCCACGTCAATGGACAACATGGGCGGCGACCTGGATCGCGATCATAGCGGCCAATCCTAATGACCCGTTCGAGCGGCGCTTCTGAAATTATGAGAAGGTAGAGTGATAGTTGGATCATGGTTCCCCGCACCCGCGAGCTACTGCACGAGATCGTCGAAGCGTACATCGAAACCGGTGAACCCGTCGCCTCGCGCGCCATCGCCCGCCACAGCGGCCATGGATTAAGCGCGCCCTCCATCCGCAACATCATGGCGGACCTGGACGAAGAAGGCTACCTCTGCCAGCCGCACACCTCGGCCGGCCGCATCCCGACGGAGAAGGCGTTTCGCAGTTATGTAGCCTCGCTGACCTTGCGCCGCATGGCCTCGGCCGAGCTCGAACGTTTGCGCGGCGAAATCAGCCGCCTGGAAAGCATTGAACAGCGCGTCGAATTCACGTCGCGCACGCTGATGGGCATGACGCGAGGCGTGGGCATCGCCGCCGCGATTCCCGAAGCCAGTCCTGCGCTGAAGCATATTGAATTGGTCTCGCTGCCGGATCGCCGCGTGCTGATGGTGGTCGTCACGCGCGATCACGAAGTGCGCAACCGCGTGGTGACGCTCGACGAACTTGTCTCGTCCGACGAGCTGGTTTCGATTCGCAACTACGTCAATCGCAACTTCGCGGGTTGGACGCTTGAAGCCGTGCGCCGCGAATTGTCCTCGCGCCTGGAACATGCGAGCGCAACCTACGACGAAATTCTGCGCAAGCTGACCTTGCTTTACTCCAAAGGATTGCTTAACGTGGATTCCCAGCCCGAAGTCCACACCGAAGGCGCCAGCAATCTGGTTGGCCTGGACCTGCATCTCACCAAAGAAAAAATGCGCGAGCTGTTCCGCACGCTGGAAGAAAAAAAGCGCGTGCTGGCATTGGTGGACCGCTTTCTAGCGCAGCCCGCCGGCGAGCTCGCCGTGCACGTGGGCTTGGGCGAAATGCATCCGCTCATGGGCGAGCTTTCGCTAATCGGCGTTCCCGTAAGGCTCGAAGGCGGACTCTCCGCCGTCGTTGCCGTACTGGGACCCATGCGCATGAACTACGGCCGCGTGATGTCCGCCGTCCAGCAAATGGGCGAAGCGTTTTTGAAGGCCTGACAACCCCGATACCGTGCGGGCCGCGAGGAGTGGGTCAGTTTCCCAAAACGCCGTTTGGGGAGAACGTGGGTAGCCGGGGCAGGGCTTTCAACGGTCCGCTCCGTGAGCTGCGAGTTAAAAAGAGTTGGCGCTCGCGTACCACCAATGCCCGTTCTCTTCCCGTCCCGCTCTCGCGAAGCGTCTTCGAATACGATAGTATCGTTGGCCTTTGAATCGCGGCGTGGGGTGTGGTGCACGACACGTATATGAGTCGCATGAGAATCAGGAAGGTGGCGGAACTGATCGCCCAATGCTGGACCAGTGCTGAGCAAGCGCTAAGGGATACGGTAAGAGAGAAATCTCCCGACCGTAACGAGGAGTTCATCACTGATTTGTTCCATAGTGAATTAGAAGCAGAGTGCAAAAGAATCAGTGCAACTGGAGCCGTTGAAAGAGCATTCAAGAATGACCTGCGCCTCGCATTACCAACAATCGGAGAAATAGACGCTGGAAGAATTACGCGCGGCTTGGTTGCCACAGTTCATTTCCATCCGAAAGAGATCGAAGGACGCACCGGCGGAGACTACGGCTTAGCGTTCATTCGTCCAGACGTGCGGTATGCAAACTACTCACGCTCCTCGCTGAACATCGAGCACGATTACCGAAGAGGGTTGCTGTGCCAAGCGAAGATTCTGCGACGAAATTCCAGTTGGGGCAAGCCAACTTCGAAGCAGCTGCAACTAATGGAGCACCGCCTTCAATACCTTTCGCTCGTCCTCTACAAATATGCGGACCAGCGTGGTGCTCGCCGGGAGCTTTGTCCATTTCAGTGGCAGCTAACGTGTAACGGATCGGCGGCGGATATCGTTGGCTGGCTTAGATCCGGCAGCTTCCCCAACTTGCAATCATCAAAGGACATCCTGCTCGAACTCGCGGACGGCAATATTGGAACCGATGACGATCAACTAATCTCGGAGTTCGTCGCCCCTCGGGTTCGCCCTTCTCTTGAGATCAAAATTCACTGGGGGGACGGAACTGGCCCCGGGCCCACAGTGCAGCTGCACAATTCCACTCTGGCTGTGAAGCAACAGGTGTTTCTGCGCCGGTGATTTACGATGCCCTGCCGGAAGGATTTATTCTGGAGCTCTCCTTCACGCGGCAAACGCTGGATCAACGTTATGCCGACGTCGAAAGCGGAAAAGTGAAACTCATTCCGGGTGAAGAAGTGTTCGCTCGGCTGCGGGCCAAGAGCGCGGCCCGTCGCACCTTGGCCGCCCACCCCGATGGCCGTCCCACCCGATTGACCGCAGCCCTTCCGATGATTAACGTAGAAGTATGCGCGTGCGTCAATTTCATGTTCTAAGCTGTTTCCTTTTGGCCGCCGCTTCCCTGCCCGCGGCCGCTGTGCCGGAGCCGTCCTCCTCACAGATCGACGATATCATTCAAAAGTTCTCGGCGAAAGAAGCCGATTTCGCGAAGGCGCGCGAGAACTACACCTATCGCCAGACCGCGCGCATTCAGGAGCTCGACGATTCCGGCAATATCACGGGCCGCTGGGAAACCGTGTCGGATATCGTTTTCTCCACCGACGGCAGGCGCACGGAAAAAGTGGTGCGCTCGCCCGTGCCCACTCTGCAGAACATTCTTCTCACGCCCGAAGACATGCAGGACATGCAAAACGTCCAGCCGTTCGTGCTCACCACGGCGGAAGTGCCGAAATATCGCATCCGCTATCTGGGCCGTCAGAAGGTCGATGAAATCGGATGCTATCTCTTTGCCGTAAAGCCTAAGAAGCTGGAACCCGGCCAGCGTTACTTTACAGGCGAAGTGTGGGTGGACGATCGCGATTTGCAGATCGTGAAATCCTACGGCCGCGGCCTGGGTTCCACCAGCCGCAAAGGCGACAACCAGTTCCCCAAATTCGAAACCTATCGCGAGCAGATCGACGGCAAGTATTGGTTCCCCACCTATACCGTCGCCAATGACACCTTGCACTTCCAGGCCGGCGACCAGCGCATTCGCCAGACCATTCGCTATGAGGACTACAAGCAGTTCAAGTCCGACGTAAAGATCACCTTCGGCGACGAAGCGAAGGAAGATCCGAAGATGCCGCCGAAACCGGCGAAATAGAGCGAAATCGAGCGAGTAAAACCCCTAGAGCCACGCCCGTCGGACTCGCCATTTAACTAAGGCGATCCCTTAAACTTTGGGTGGATTGCTGCCGATGAATTAAGTAATGCCCTCAGTTCAGGCCAGCGTGTCCTCTAGCCCGGACGCTGAAAACTCGGCGACCATCAAGGCTCTCAGAACCGGCGATGCGCTTAAAACCGGCGAACCGGCCCAAGCCCCCGAACTGACACGTCTGAAATCGTTGTTTCTCACGACTCTGAATCATGAGATCCGGACGCCTCTGGCGGGTCTGATCGGCATGACCGATCTGCTGCTCGAAACAACGCTCGACGAAGATCAGCTGGACTACGCCAGCACCGCGCGTTTGTGTGCGGAAGATCTGCTCCGCATTATGAACGCCACCTTGCAGTATGCGGCACTGGAAGCGGGCCAATTGAAAGTGGAGATCTCCGAATTCAACGTCCGCGACTTGGCGGAGGCAGCGGTGGCCCAACACGCTTCGAAAGCCCGGGCCAAAGAGGTGCGCATTTTTTCTTCGCTGGAAACGGGCTTGCCGCAAACTCTCTTGGGCGATGGCCAGCACATCAACGAAATTCTGGGATACCTGTTGGACAATGCGTTAAAGTTCACCAAGCGCGGAATGATCGAACTGGGGGCGTCCTACAAGCCCAGCCCGTCTCAAAGCAGCACGTCTCAAGAAGCTCGGTCTCTAGAAGCTCCGGCTCAAGAAGGTCGCCTGCGGTTCACCGTGCGCGATACGGGCATCGGCATTGCGCCCGAGCAGCGCACGCGAATTTTCGAATCGTTCCGCCAGGGCGACGAGGGTTTCAAACGCGAATATGGCGGCGTGGGGCTGGGCCTCACCCTGGCCAACGGACTTACGGAATTGATGGGAGGAACGCTTTCGTTGGAAAGCGAAGTGTCCCGCGGCTCCACCTTCACGGTCGAGATCCCGGCGTCGCTGGCGGAGGCCACCGCCGAAACGGCCGTTGTGCAAACAGCCGCCGCGCCGCTTCCGCGGCTTCTGGCGGTGGACGATAACCTTGTGGGCACGGCCGTCCTGCGCCACGCGCTCAAAAACTATCCCATCGATTTGCACACGGCGGATAGCGGAATCGAAGCCGTGGCGAGCGCTGCGCGCCAACATTACAACCTGATCCTGATGGATCTGCAAATGCCCGGCATGAGCGGCCTCGAAGCAACGGCCGCGATTCGCAAGTTGCCCGGGTACGAGAACGTTCCAATCCTCGCCCTCACCGCCGATATATGCGACGAAGTCCGTCTCGAGTGCCTGGAAAACGGAATGCAGGGATTCCTCAGCAAGCCGATTCAGTCGGCGCCGTTGTGGAGTGCGATCCAACGCGAACTGAAGCTGGAACGCACGTAGAGTTCCCAGGCTAACCCGTAGACGATCCACCCAAAAACGACCAAGCCCCGCCGCCGGCCCCGGTAGTAAAGATTTTCCTAGGTCCGCATCCTTCCACTCGGTCCTCCAGATGCAACGGTTCTCGCGGCATGATGGAGAAAGTAACCGAATCACTCGAACGTTACATGGACTTGTTGAGCACGCGGCAGAAGCTGGCGGCGACCAACATCGCCAATGCCGATACGCCGGGATATAAAGCGCAAGACATTGATTTTCAATTCGAATTCACCACGCTGACCCGAGGCGAGCAGCCGCAGATCAGCCCGACGCAGGGGCTTGTCACCAGATCCGACGGCAACAATGTGGACGTCGATCGCGAGGCTCGCATGCTGGCCGAAAACGCGATGCGTTTCAATGTGGCATCCACTTTGGTGCAAAGCCAACTCAAAACGATACTGGCAGCCATCACGGGAAGCGCTTCATGAGTCTGTTTTCGGCGGTCCAAGTCAGCGCCTCCGGCATGGCCGCGCAACGCACGCGCGCCGAGATGCTGGTGGAGAACATGGCCAACGCGGAAACCACGCGCACGCCGGACGGTGGCCCCTATCGCCGCAAGGACGTTGTTTTTGCCACCGACAGCGAGGTCTCGCCGTTTTCGGCCGCCTTTCAGAACGAGCTCGGCATGGGCGTGAGGGTGGCCGCCGTCATCACCGATACCCGCGATCCCGAAAAACGTTATCTTCCCGGCCATCCTGATGCCGATGAGAATGGCTATGTGGGATTCCCGAGAATGAATCCGGCCGAGGAGATGGTCGATCTGTTGAACGCTTTGCGTTCCTACCAAGCCAACGTTGCCGCCATGACGGCGGTGAAGGATATGATCACGAACTCCATTGCCATCATGAAGTAAAGGAACATACTTTAACCACGTCCTGATAATTTAAACCCATGCCAGCGCCCATCATACCAGCGTCGATGGTGATTCCCTCCGTGATAGCTCCGGTGGCGGCAGCCTCGGCCGCTGCGGCTGGAGCCACGGCGGCGACCAGCCCTTTCGCCAATGTATTCACGCAGGCGATCCAACAAGCAGAACAGTTTCAGAAGAATGCCGATGCTTCTATCAACCGTTTCGTGAGCGGAGAAGGCGAGGAAATCCATCAAGTGGCTCTGGCGACACAGGAAGCGAATTTGTCGTTCCAGATGTTCATGCAGGTCCGCAACAAGGTGGTCGCGGCCTATCAACAGGTGATGCAAATGCAGGTTTAGGGACGATATGCATGCGAACTGTTATAGAGGGAACCAATGCCTGCTCAGTATTATATGAGTTGTATAGCATGTAACGCTTGACTGGCGGCGCTTTCGTACACACGCTCTGGGCAGACGATTCTTAATGGATCAGATCAAGAAACTTTGGGATGGATTGAGCTGGGCACAAAGGATTTGGATCCTGATTGCCCTCGTTGCGGTTGGCGGAGGCGTTACGACCTTTTCGCACTGGAACGAAGAGCGCGATTTCAAGCCTCTCTATTCGAACTTATCGGCGGAAGACGCGGGAGCGTTGGTACCCAAACTAAAAGAAGCTGGAATCGATTACCGCCTGGGCGATAACGGCTCGACCATTCTGGTGAACTCCGCCCGCGTGGCCGAAGCGCGCCTGTCGATGGCCGCCCAGGGACTTCCGAAATCCGGCCGCATCGGCTACGAGCTCTTCGACAAGGCTAATTTCGGCGCCAGCGATTTCGCCGAACAGGTGAATTATCATCGCGCTATCGAGGGCGAGCTCGAGCGTACCATTATGTCCATTCGCGAGGTGGAACAGGCGCGGGTCCACATCACCATGCCCAAGGATTCCATCTACACGGAAGCCAGACAGCCGGCCAAGGCCAGCATCCTGCTCAAATTGCGTTCGGGGGCCCACCTTTCCCAGGCCAGCATCGCGGCGATTTGCCAGCTGGCGGCGAGCGCGATTCCGGAGCTCGCTCCCGAACAGGTTTCGTTGGTGGATACGAACGGCAATATGTTGAACCGCGCGCGAAAAGCGGTCACCGGCGACGACGATAGCGAAGCCGCGCTCGATTATCGCAAGAGCGTGGAGAAGGACGTCCAGAGCAAGATCGCCGCGACGCTCGAACCGCTGCTGGGGGCCGATCATTTTCGCGCCGGTGTTTCGGCGGAAGTCGATCTGACCAGCGGAGAGCAAAGCGAAGAGACGTACGATCCCTTGAAGTCGGCGGTGCTGAGCTTGCAAACCTCCGAGGATGGTCCGGCGCTGCCGGCGGCGTCCGGCACTCCCGGGACGCCCTCCAGCGTTCCGCGCCCCACGGGCAACGCGGCGACAGTGGCGACGAGCTCTGCAAATTTCGCGAGGAAGACATCGAACACCACCTATCAGCCGAGCCGCGTGGTGAAGCACACCAAGCTGCCACAAGGGGCGTTGCGAAAACTTTCGCTGGCGGTGCTGGTGGATCACGACTTGCGATTCGAAGGAAGCAAGCGATTCGTCGAGCCTCCCTCCGCCGCGAAACTGAAGGTGGTGCACGATCTGGTGGCCGCGGCGGCCGGATTTTCGATGGAACGCGGAGATCAGCTGGTGGTGGAAGCGTTTCCGTTTGAGTCGACGTTATCCGCCGAACCTCCGATGCTGAATGCCGCTCCCGCGGAACCGCTATCCTCGCTCCCACTCCCGCCCTGGGCGCAAAAACTGGTAGGCGCGAAAAACTTCGTCCTGATCGCTGGAATCGGCGCCGGCGCGATGCTGCTGCTGGTGGCGGGCGCCGTGTTCTTCCTGATGAAGGGCCGCTCGAAGAAAAAGATCGCGGCCGAAGCGGCGCAGACGCTGGAGGCGGCAGAGCAAGCGCATCCCAAGGGGATGACACCCGCCGATTTCCAGAAACAGATTGAGGGCAGGATCGCGGAGCAGGCGGCGAATCAGGCCAAGCAGCAAGCCGAAGAGTTAATGAAGCTGCAACTGCCCGCCGTGTCGACCAAGAAGACCGAGGTGTTGACGAAGCATATTGCGGCCGAGACGAAGAAGGACCCGGTCGCCATGGCGCAGGTCGTGAGGACGTGGATGAATGGTGAAAACTGATAAACCGGCCCTCGAGAGCCTTTCCGGAGTCCGCAAGTCCGCCGTACTGATGATTATGATCGGGGACGAGGCGTCGAGCGAGATCCTCAAGCAGCTGGACGAAGACGAGGTGCAAGTCATCAGCCGTGAGATTGCGCGCGTGCAGACGCTGACTTCCGAACAGGCGGAAGGCGTGCTGGAAGAGTTCTATCAAATGTGCGTGGCGCACGACTACGTGGTGAAAGGCGGCGTGGATTACGCGCGCAAAGTCCTGATCAGCGCGTTCGGACCGGAGAGCGCCAAACGCATGCTCGACCGGCTGATGAAATCGCTGGGCAACGAGACCCTGAGCTTCGATGCGCTGCAGAAGACCGATCCGCAGCAGCTGGCGAAGTTCATCCATAGCGAGCATCCGCAGACCATCGCGCTGATCCTTTCGCACTTGAACCCCTCGCAGGGCGCCGGATTGTTGTATTCCCTGCCCGCAGAAATCAGGGCGGACGTGGCGCTGCGCATGGCGTCGCTCGACCAGATCTCCCCGGAGATTATTTCGAAGATCGCCGGCGTGATCGGATCGAAGCTGAAGTCCATCGGCGAACTGAGCCGCGAGGCGTACGGAGGAGTGCATGCGGTTGCCGAAATGTTCAATCGATTGGATTCCAATACCAGCAAGGAAATCCTGGATGCGATTGAGCAAACCAATCCGACGCTGGTGGAGACCATTCGTCACATGATGTTCGTGTTCGAAGATATTCTGCTCTTGGACATCAACGCGGTGAAGGAAGTGCTGGCCAAAGTGGATCGCAAAATCCTGACGCTGGCGCTGAAGGGCACCAGCGAACAGATGAAGAATCACATGCTGCAGGCCATGAGCGCGCGCGGCGCCGAGATGTTGCGCGAGGATATGGACGCGATGGGGCCCATCAAAATCAAGGAAGTGGAATCGGCGCAGCAGCAGATCATCGCGGTGGTGCGGCAACTGGAAAGCGAAGGCGTGATCAGCCTGAAGGGGACCGCCGGAGAACAATATGTCGTCTAGAGTATTGCGCCTGGGCAACCATCCGAATTCGCCGGATCCGCCCGACGCCCATCCAGCGGCAGACATTCAACCGATCGAATGGCGCAGAGCGGGGGGCGCGCCACCCCACCAACCCAAGCCCGCGGGCCATCCTGGCAACGCACTGCATCCGTCGCCGCCCGATCCGAGCGCGGAATTCGAACGGCAGATCGGGGCGCGGACTGCCGCGGCGCGCGCCGAGGGACACCGCGAGGGAGAAAACGCCGCGCGGCAAAGCGCGCTGGATCGTGTGAATCCGGTGATTGCGTCGTTGCAGTCGCTGATCGGAGATCTTTCCGGGCAAGGGCACCGGTTGCGCACCGAAGCCGAGCGCGACACCGTGAAACTGGCGGTGGCCATCGCGCATCGCATTTTGCATCGCGAAATCGCCGTCGATCCGGAGGCGGTCCTCGGACTGGTGAAAGCCGCGTTCTCCAAAGTGGAGGCCAGGGAGACCCACCGCTTGCGCGTCTCGTCCAAGGATGCCGCGCTGCTACAAGAGAATCGCGACCGCTTGAATTTGCCCCCGGCGATTGAGATCGTCGCCGACGCTTCCCTGCAGGCGGGCAGCGCGATTTTTGAAACGTCCCGCGGAGAACTGGACGCCAGCATCAACACGCAGCTCGCGGAGATCGATCGCGGACTGGCGGACGTCGTTCGAAAGCGCCTCAAATGAGTCTCGCCGATTACGTTGCTGCCCTCCCGGGTATCGAGCCGATGTTGTGGACAGGACGCGTGCGCGAGCTCACCGGCTTGCTGATCTCCTCGGAAGGACCGGCGGCGGCGGTCAACGATTTCTGTGAGATCTTCACGGCCGGCGGACAGAAGATCCGCGCACAAGTGATCGGCTTTCGCGATGGCCGCGTGCTGCTGATGCCGCTCGAACAAACCACCGGATTGCAGGCGGGCGACACGATAATCGCGCGGCCGGAAGCCTCGCGGGTGGAGGTCTCGCCGCATTTGCTGGGGCGCGTGTTGGATGGGTTCGGAAAGCCGATGGATGGAGGTCCGGCGATTGACGCCGACGCGCACTACGATTTATACGCCCGGCCTCCGGGTCCGCTCGAGCGCGAGCAAATTACCGAGCCTCTGGTGACCGGCGTGCGCGCGATCGACAGCCTGCTGACGATTGGCAAAGGACAGCGCGTGGGAATCTTCGGCGGCTCGGGCGTCGGGAAAAGTACGCTGCTCGCGTCGATGGCGCGGCACAACTCGGCCGACGTCAGCGTAATCGCGCTGATCGGCGAGCGCAATCGCGAAGTGCGCGAATTCATTGACAACGAATTGGGAGCCGAAGGAATGAAGCGCAGCGTGGTGGTGGCGGCCACCTCCGACATGCCTGCGCCCTTGCGCATTCGCGCCGGATTCGTGGCGCTCGCGGTGTCGGAATATTTTCGGGACCAGGGCAAGAGCGTGCTGCTGGTGATGGATTCGGTGACGCGTCTGGCGATGGCGCAGCGCGAGATCGGTCTGGCGGCGGGAGAGCCTCCCAGCCAGAAAGGCTATACACCGAGCGTGTTCGATCTGCTGCCGAAATTGTTCGAACGTGCGGGAAATTTCGCGCACGGGTCGATCACGGGCTTCTTCACCGTGCTGGTGGAAGGCGACGATTTCAACGAACCGATTTGCGACGCGACACGCGCGATCCTCGACGGGCATATTGTGTTGTCGCGGCAGTTGGGATCGATGGGGCATTATCCGGCCATCGATATTTTGAATTCGGTAAGCCGGCTCGCCAGCCGCCTCGCCACGCCCGCGCAGAAAGAAGCCGCTCGCAAGCTGCGCGAGGAACTGGCGGCGTATTCGCAATCGGAGGACTTGATCAACCTGGGTGCGTATGTGGCGGGCGGAAACGCCACGCTCGACACGGCGATTAAGGTTCGGCCGAAGCTAATGGACTTTCTGCGGCAGCCGCCGGAGGAAGCGACGCCGGTGGCGGATACGGTGGCTCGCATGGTGGAACTGGCGAAGCTGGCATAGGCGGGACCTATCAGCAAACATTGTGAAACGCTTCTCATTTTCCCTGGAACAGGCGCTTACGTGGAGGCGCACGCAAGCGCTCATGGAGAGACTGCGAGGGGAGAAGATTCGGGCCGAGCTGCGAGCGATCGACGAGGAAAGAGTGAAACTGCGCACTGAAATAGAAATCTCAGGCGCGCGGCTGCGGCCGGCGGGATGGGCGCTGGGCGTGGAGCTCGAAGCGCTGGATCGTTTTCGGCGGCACGCGGACGTGGAGGACCTGCGTTTGCAGCGCAAACGGGCCGAGTGCGAACAGAGGATGATCGCCCAAACGAAAGTGGTGACGGCGAAAGAGCGCGAGGTCAAGGTTCTGGAGCATCTTCGCGAGAAACGTTTGACGGCGTGGACAGCGGAGCTGGATCGCGAAATCGAGCAGCAGGCGTCCGAGGCGTTTCTGGCGCGCTGGCGCCCACCAGAGCGTTCCTAAGGCCCTCGTGGTACGGGGCCTCGCGACAGCGTCGCACGCGGGCTGCGAGGTAAAATCCCGGCCTGGCGAGGTAAAATAATGTATGGCTACTCGACGAATCGGCATCCTCACCGGCGGCGGCGATGTTCCCGGTCTCAACTCTGTGATCAAGAGTGTGACCTATCGCAGCGCGGCCCACAAAATCGACGTCCTGGGCATCCGGCGGGGTTGGGAGGGATTGACGCACGTCAATCTGGATGATCCGGCGAGTCGTTCACATTACATCCTGCCTTTGAATCGCGACAACACCCGCGACATCGATCACGTTGGCGGCACCATGCTGCACTCCACCCGCACCAGTCCCTCGAAGATGAAAGCGCTGCCGGAATTCCTGCAGGGCGGAAGCTTTCCGACGGACGGCAAAACGTGGGACGTGACCACGCAGGTGGTGAAGAATCTGGAGCGGCTCGACATTGACGCGTTGATCGTGATCGGCGGCGACGATACGTTGAGCTTCGCGGCCAAGCTCGACTCCCTCGGCGTTCCGGTGGTGGGAGTCCCCAAGACGATGGACAACGACGTCCAGGGCACGGAATATTGCATCGGATTCTCGACCGCGATCACGCGCGCCATTGATGCGATTGAGAGGCAGCGCACGACGGTGGAATCGCACGAGCGCATCGGTGTGTTCCGCGTGTTCGGGCGCGACGCGGGATACACGGCGTTGTACACGGCGTTCGTCACGTCGATCCGCTGCGCCATTCCCGAACACAAAGTGAATCTCGAAAAGATGATCGATTTGCTGCTGAGCGACAAACGTTCCGATCCGAACAGCTATGCGCTGGTGGTGTTTTCCGAGGGCGCGTCGTGGGAAGGCTACGAAGTGCAGCACTACGGCCAGCCCGACGCCTACGGGCATCAGAAGAAGGCCAGCGTGGGTGAAGCGTTGGCCAACGAGATTTCCAAGAGAACCGGCGAAGAGACCATCGCCAGCGACTTGACTTACGATTTGCGCAGCGGCTCGCCGGATTTCATCGACAAGCTGGTGTCGAACGTGATGGGCACGATGGCCTACGAATCGATCGTCGCCGGGCGCAGCGGATTGATGGCCGCCGTGCAGGAAGGCCGCTATGCGATGGTGCCGATTCCGGATCCGAAGCTCGGCCCGCGGCATGTGGACGTCGCCACCATGTACAACACGGAGCGCTATCGCCCGAACTACGAACAGAAGCTCGGCTTGCCCGTGTTCCTCACAAGAGTGTAAGCTGACGAGATTATAAGTGATGAATGTCCGGGCTCCGCGAGCCCGCACCGCATGCCGTGGGATTCTTTTCCAAATTCAAAATATCGGGAACGTCCGCGCCCGTGAAAACGCCGGTGACGCCGCTTCCTGTGCCGTCCCTTAAGGACATCCGCGCGTTTTTCAACCATGCGGCGGCGGACGAAGAGCACTTCCCCACGACGATCGATCCGCGGATCTATCACGTCAAGCTGGTGTTGCAGCATTTGGGAGACGTCGGCGGAAAACGCGTCGCCGATCTGGGCTGCGGCAAAGGACGCTTTGCGAGACTGGTGCAGGAGCGCTATCCTTCATCGCACATCTACGCGTTGGATCTGGCGGAGGCGATGCTGCTGCACGTCCCGCCCGGGATTCATCGCACGGCGGCGACCTTGACCGCGCTGCCGCTTGCGACGGCATCCTGCGACGGCGCCTACGCGACGGAATCGCTGGAGCATGCCGTCGATATCGAAACCGCGGTGGCGGAGTTGTGCCGCATCGTGAAGCCGGGCGGGAAGATCGTCGTCATCGATAAGAACGCCGCGGCGTGGGGACGTTTGAAAACTCCGGAGTGGGAACGCTGGTTTGGGCGCAAGGAAATGGAAAAACTTCTCAAACGGCACTGCCGGCAAGTTTCGAGCCAGCCGATTTCGTATTGGGAAGACGTCGCGCCGGATGGATTGTTTCTGGCGTGGTTGGCAGTAAAGTGACTGGCAGTAAAATGACGGCTATAAAATGACGTGCAGTGAAATGAAGTGGACGAAAGAAGAAAGTACTAACGCACGTTAGTACCGCAGATCCAGGGCGCATCCCGCCTTTGTACCGGCACAAATAGGGAAGGCTTGGCTATTCCTACCGCACGGCAGCGCCCGTAAGATAAGACTGCCATGCATCTCCCTCAATTCGGACAATACCAAGTACAGATCTTCATCAGCCTCACGCTGGTGATGGGCGGACTGTTGGTGGCGCTGATTTGCGACTACCTCAAGGGTAACAATGAGCAGCTGCGCGAACAAAACGTCGCGCTGCGCATTCAACGGGCGGAAGAGCGAAGGCGCTCCATCGCGGAAAGAACGCGGACTGCGCAGATGATCGCGCTGCGGCAACACGCCGTGAATCCAGCGTCAGGCGAACTGGTCATAACATCAGGTGAACGGGCGGCTGCACCCATGGAGATGGTAACGGCAGCGGCCGAACCAGCGATTCCGGCGCCGGCACAAGCCGTTGCGGTCGCGACGGGACGCGTACGAGCCAGCCGCTCGAACGGTGCTTCCCGGCGTCCGATCTCGGCCGATGCGATGGCGGTGATGCAACGCGGCGCGGCCATGGCCGCTTCTAAGCATGCGGCAGTTTCGATTGCCGAAGTTTCGACGACGGAAGTTTCAACGACGAATGTCCCCGCGAATCATGCTCTCGCAACTTCCGCTGCATCGATCGAGCTTCCCGCGGGAATCATGCATGCCGTGAGCGCCGAGGTCACGACCGAATCCCAAGCCGAAGTGGCCAAGGCTCCTTCACAGGTGATCCTGGGGCATAAAAGAAATTGGAGCGACCTGCTGGCGCATCGCGGCCAGAAACTTCAAACCATTTATATGCCGCAAGCAACCAATGATACGGACCAGCCGGCGATTTATGTGTCGGATCCATCGGCACAAGCCGGCGACGTTCCCGTGCCCGCAGGCTTCTACGATGGCTATGTCCTCACGCGGCTGGTGCAGAGCCACAAGCCAGTGAGCGGATTGGTGGTTTCCATCGGCGTGAGCGCGGCCCATGAAAATGGCGAACCGGATTTGCAGGCAGTTCGCACCATGATTCAATCGCTGATGGGACCGCAGGATTTTGCCGCCGCATCGGCGCCGGACGAATACCTGCTGATTTACCCGCACGAGCGCGGAGCTGCGGCGCAACGCCGCTTGAGCGAAATCGCACAGCAACTGTGGGACTTCCAACTGCGCACCGTGGGCAATGCGTCGGTCCTGTTCAGCTGGGGCGGCGTCGAAGTGCGCGGCGAATTGATCGAAGACGCGATTGCCTCGGCCAGCGAACGGATGCACGACACGCGCCGCAGCCGCAGTGCAAGATCGTTCGACCGGCAAGCCTACAAGATGGCCGTCTCAGCTTAGAAATCCGCCTGATCCTTACATTGCTTTTTAGACCTGCAGTTTTTTTGAGAAAAGTCCCGCCCTCGGCGCACGATGTTTCGTGGCCGGACGACCTCTCAAATTCCTGATCGCCAGCAGTCTGGCAGAAGAAGCTCCGCGCATCGCGCAGCTGTTGCAACAAGGCGGTTACGAAACCGAATGGGTTCGCGCCGATAAAAGCATCGAACTGTCGGGAGCGTTGGCCCAACACCCTTGGGATCTTTTGTTTCCCGACTACCGGCAGCAATTGCACACCATCAATGCAGAATTGCGCGAAAAGGTGAAGCAGTTGGAGCGGTCCAATGCGGACCTGGAACAATTCGCCTGGGCCGCCAGCCACGACCTGAAAGAGCCTCTGCGGACGATCTCGAATTACACGCAATTGCTGGTGCGGCGGCGGCCGAAAGATCCGAACGATGCAACAGGCGCCGCCGATCGCGAGGCCGATCGGGAAAGTGCGGAGTTCGTGCACTTCATCCTCGAAGGCGTGGAGAGGATGGGCGCGCTGATTGACGCCCTCCTGGCGTATTCGCGCGCGATGCATCAGCCGCTCGATTCGCATCACACCACGGATGCCTTCCATGCCGCGGAAGAGGCCGCACAAACGCTGCACGCGGCGTTCGAAGAAGCCGGCGCGACCGTTGAGATCGACGCGCTGCCGGAGGTATGCGCGGAGTCGGCTCCCTTGATCCAGGTGTTCCAGAACCTGCTGGCCAATGCGGTGAAGTATCGTAATCCCGAAACGCCGTCCAGGATTCATGTTTCGGCAGTGGCAAGCCACGGCGAGGTGCGTTTTTCGGTGAAGGACAACGGCATCGGTATCGAGCCGCGGCATTACGACCGCATCTTCGAAGTGTTTCGACGGCTGCACGGCGAGGAACAGGAAGGGCTCGGGATTGGGCTCGCGATTTGCAAGAGGCTCGTCGAGCGCTATGGCGGCCGCATCTGGTTGGATTCGGAACCAGGCGTGGGGTCGACGTTCTATTTCACTTTGCCCGCGGCCCCTACTTCCAGTGAAGCGAAGATCGCGCGGGCGACGGCGTAAGTTGCTTCCTTCTATATGACAACTTGATATAGTAGTTCTATATGAAGTCCCTCTTGGTGCAGCTGGATGAGCCGACTCTTCGAGCGCTAAACCGTGTCGCCCCCACCGCCAGCCGGCAGCGCGCTGAATTTGTGCGCGCGGCAATCCGGAAGGCGATTCGCGAAACGGAAGAGGAGCATACCCGACAGGCGTATATGGAGAAGCCGGACACCGAACCCGCCGACGATTGGTCCAACGCCGGAGAGTGGAAGAGTTGAAGCAGTACGAAATCTGGTGGGCGACGTTTCCCGAGCCTGTTGGACGGCGTCCAGTCCTGTTGCTCAGCCGCGATAGTGCGTACTCGTATCTTGAAAAATATCTTGCGGTGGAGATCACCTCAACCATTCGCAACATTTCCGTGGAAGTTCCGCTGGGCCGCACGGAAGGAATGCCGCGCAAGTCTGTCGCGAATTTCGATAATATACGGACCGTCTCGCGCTCGGCGTTGGACAAGCGGATCGGTCAGTTGGCTCCGCGGAGGCAACGGGAAGCGAAAGCGGCGCTAGGCCATGCGCTCGCGTGGGGTGAGTTGATCGACGCAGCGTAAATTAGCGACGGTCTCCTACGTTTCTTCTGTCTGTCCAGATAGCGCGACGTGGCATAAATAGCCGACGATGTGAGACCGGTCAGTGTCCGTTCGATTAGATCGCCGTTGTTGACTAAGTTGCTGATCCCCTTGTCCAGCAACGGCCATAGTGGATTTGATTCGTATTCCGCGTAAGGATGACCGTTTTCCGGGTTCACTCGTTCCCCTCCCCGCCGAATCATACTACTTAAATATCTTCGCCAGCGGATCGAAGAACACGTCCACCACGCGTTCCTTGAGCGGAATAATCGCGTTGTCGGTGATCTTGATTTCTTCCGGGCACACCTTGGTGCAGCACTTCGTGATGTTGCAGTAGCCGATCCCGAAGTCTTCTTTCAACGCGGGCACGCGGTCGCCCGCATCGATCGGGTTCATTTCCAATTGCGCCGTGTAAATCAGGAAACGCGGGCCGATGAATTCGTCGTGCAAGTGGTGATCGCGCAGCACGTGGCAAACGTCCTGGCACAGGAAGCACTCAATGCACTTGCGGAATTCCTGCGGACGATCGACGTCGGCCTGTTGCACGCGCCAACTGCCGTCGGCGGCGTCCGGTTTGCGCGGCTTGAATTTCGCGATCTTTTTCTTGACTTCGTAATTCCACGAAACGTCCGTGACCAGATCCTTCACGTGCGGGAAGGTTTGCATCGGCTCGATGCTCACGGGCTGCGTGAGATCGAGCTGATTGAGCCGCGTCATGCACATCAGGCGCGGTTTGCCGTTGATTTCCGCCGAGCAAGACCCGCACTTGCCGGCCTTGCAATTCCAGCGCACGGCCATATCGTTCGCGACGGTGGCCTGCACGCGATGCACGGCGTCGAGCACCACCATGCCGGAGGAGA
>Ga0182030_10010199_pt1 | contig 19135 bp, 16 predicted proteins | sample 812S3MmetaG_FD_121299 | JGI IMG/M metagenome (GOLD analysis project Ga0182030, IMG submission 121299) | Permafrost microbial communities from Stordalen Mire, Sweden - 812S3M metaG (Illumina Assembly) | ecosystem: Environmental > Terrestrial > Soil > Wetlands > Permafrost | place: Sweden... | reverse complement strand
TCGATGCTCTATAGCGTGGCGTTTGCCCCCACCGAGAAAGACCCCACCGACCACGACATCAACACCGAAGCGCAAGCCGAAGCGGAAGCCGCGGCCGGAAATACCGGCGGCGGGCGCGGCGGACGCGGCGCGGCGGCGCCGCCGGCCAACGTGGAGGTGAAGATCGATTGGGACGGCATCGACCGCCGCATTAGCGCGGTCACCAGTCTGCCCAACGTGCAATATGTGGTGCCTTCGCCCGACGGCCGCACGTATCTTTTCTCGGCCGGCGGCGGGGGTGCGGGCGGCGGCACGGCGGGCGCAGCGGCTGGTGCGGGCCCCGGCATGTACACCATCGCCGAGGACGGCACGCGCCAGACCAGACTGAACACTACCGTCACCGATACCGCCGGCCGCGGACGCGGCGGGCGCGGGGGCGGCGGCGGCTTGGGAGGCGGCGCCAACGAGCCCACCTGGGCGCGCGACGGCCGCAGCATCTACTTCATGCAGGGCGGCGGATTGTTCAACCTGCCGATCAGCGGCGGCGCGGGCGCCGAAACAGCGGCGGCGCCGGCCGCGGCAGCCGGCGGACGCGGCGGCAGGGGCGGACGCGGCGGAGCGGGTACCGCGGTCGCAGCGGCTGCCGAAACGCCAACCGGCGCGGGACCGCGCCGCATCCCCATCGCGGTGCGCATGGTGATCGACATCCCCGCCGAACGCAAGCAGGTATTCGAAGAAGCCTGGCGCGTGATGAAGAACCGCTTCTACGATCCCAAAATGCACGGCGCCAACTGGGCCGCCGACAAGGACACCTACGAATCGCTGCTCGGCTATATCGACGATACCGAGGAGTTGCACAACCTCATCATGGAGATGATCGGCGATATGAACGCGTCGCACACCGGCATCTCCGCCGGCGGCGTGATCCCCGGCCGCACCACGACGGAGGAGCACGTGGAGACCCGCTATCCCGGCTTCGACCTGGAGCCTGACGCCTCGGGCGTGTACAAGGTCTCCTACATCTACAAAAAAGGGCCGGCGGACCACGACTACGTCAAGCTGGCCGTGGGGAACTACGTTCTCGCCGTCAACGCCAAGCCTATGAAAACCAGCGAGAACTACTGGCAGCTTTTTAATATCCTGCCGGGCCGCAAGTTCGAATTCCTGGTGAACTCCCAGCCGTCGGCCGAAGGCGCCTGGACGGTGACGATCGAGCCGCTCACCGCCGCGGCGCAAGGCAACCTGCAGTACGACCGCTGGGTGGCGGAGCGCAAAGACATGGTGGCCAAGATTTCCAACAACCAGATCGGCTACCTGCACATCAAGGCCATGGACGCGCCCTCGCTGGCGAAATTCGAAGATGAATTGCTGGAGAATCAGGACAAGAAGGCGCTGATCATCGACGAGCGCTTCAACGGCGGCGGCGGCATCGACCAGGAGCTGCTCGCAATCCTGAATCAGCGCAAGGCGTATCAATCCACGCGCAATCGCGACTCGCTGCCGGTCGAGCGCCCCGCCAAGGCCTTCTTCGGCCCCATGGTGGTGCTGCAAAACGAGCGCTCCGCCAGCGACGCCGAAATGTTCCCCGACGGTTTCAAGCGTCTCGGCCTGGGTAAGGTGGTCGGCGTCCCCACTATGGGCGCGGTAATCGGAACGGGCTCGTTCACGCTGATGGACGGCTCGGTGCTGCGCACTCCGGGCTCCGGAGTGATCAACGCCGATGGCGTCGATCTGGAGAACTACGGCGTGCCTCCCGACGTCTACGTAGACAACACGCCGGCCGACTTCCTGAGCCATCACGACCGGCAGGTGGAGAAGGCCATCGAAGTCATTAAGGGCGAGATGAAGTAAGCCCGGAGTACCAAGTTCCTCGAACGGCGCCGCCCCGCAGGCGCGGCAATGTGGACGGTTTGCACCTGGAGCAGTTCCCCGAGCGCCATGTTTCACGCCAGCCGGGAAACATTCCGGCGTAGAATAGGGTAATCGTGGGTGCTCAAAGCGTACCGAGGCCAATCACCGTCGAGGAATATGAGCGAATTCCGGACCCGCCCGGCGGCAGGTACAAACTGCATCATGGCGAGGTGGCGTTCGTGACGTTCCCCGTTCGGCAACACAAAGAGTTGCAGCGTCGATTGCGGAGAATGCTGGAAGCATTGCCTGGGGCCGAAGGCTACATCGTAGACACGGAGTTCCCTTACCGCCCGCTCGCCGAAAACGAAGTGTGGGGCGCGGATGTGGCTTGCGTGTCTGGAACTCGCTACGACGCCATTGACAAATGGCTGGAAGGCTCACCCGAACTGGCGATTGAGGTGAAGTTGCCGTCGAACACCAAGGCCGAGATGTACGACAAGGCCATGACTACTCTGGCAGGCGCCGGCGCGATTGAGTTCTGGATTGTCGACGCAGAAACCAGAACGGTGCTGGTGCACAGGAAGGCCAGCGGCATGCGTGTGTACGGCGACGGCGAAGCGGCCCCCGTGCCGATGTTCGGCTCCCGGATGGTTCTGTCCGACGTTTTTTTGGGGCTCTAAGCGACGGCTCTCGGGAGCACGCCGGAGGGATTCCCGTACGGGCCCGGCATACAGGCGGTCGTCATGGCCTGCGGGACCAACCCGGCGCGGTCCACAAACGCCTCCAGGTTATCGCGCTTGCGGTGCACCCAAACGTCCCGGTCAGCCGGGTCCAAATCCCGGAAAAGGGCAGCCGGTGACGCAGGCGCTGAGGATCGAACTCTTCCACAGCGCGGCGCAAGTTGCAGCGTGAGGCCGGTACCCCGTAGAGAACCAAGTCCGGCGGCACCGCGTCCAACTCTGCCACAACCGGCGCTGAGATTCGGGCAGGATGTCCAGTCGAGGCTCAAAAGTTGCGGGCCTCTCTGGAACCACGATGCGGCTTTTCGCGAGCCGCCGCATCAAGGGACTGCGCTAATTAATAAGTAGTCAATTCTGGCACGGGCCCGACACGCCCATTCGCCGGTAGCCGCAGGACGTTCGCCGATTCACCGGGGATTTTCGCACGCGGCGGTCGTAATCTGGGCACATGGGAAACGCCACCTGTCCCGACAATCCAGCCGCCCGTCCGCCAAACCGCCGGTTCGTCGCCAAACGCGCGGTTCCGGCCGCCGCTACTGGTAACGTGGAACTGTCCTAATCGGGAGCCGCTATGTTTCGGTATCTACCCCTGGTCCTCAAGAACTGCTGGCGCAACCGGCGCCGGACCATTCTTACCGTCGCCAGCATCGGAATTTCCATGTGCCTGCTGGGAGTCATGATCGCTATGTTTCACGCCTTCTACATGAGCGATCCCTCGCCCGACCAGGCGCTGCGCCTGGTCACCCGCAATCGCGTCTCGTTCACGGTCTTCATTCCGCGCGCCTACCAGGTGCAGATGGAGCACGTGCCGGGAGTGCGCGCGGTCACGGTGGCCAACTGGTTCGGCGGCGTCTATAAAGACGACCGCGATCCCAAGAACAACTTCGCCCGCTTCGCCATCGAGCCGGAGAAACTCTTCCGGATCTACGGGGAATATCGCATTCCCGAGGATCAACGTAAGGCCTTCGAGCGCGACCGCGCCGGCTGCGTAGTGGGCCGCGACTTAGCCAACTTATTCCACTTCCAGGTGGGCGACCGCATCCCTGTTACCGGCAGCGTCTTTCCCGGCGACTATGAGTTCACCGTGCGCGGTATCTTCGACAGCCCGCGCGCCAGCGAGATCCTGTATTTCAACAACGAGTACCTGGAACAATCGCTGCCCGAGGGGCGGCGCGGCAACGTGATCATGTACTACATCCTGATCGACGACCCCGCCCACTCGGCGCGCATCGCCAAAGCCATCGATGCCCTGTTCGCCAACTCCACCGCGCAGACCAAGACCGAGTCCGCGCAAGCCTTCGCGGTGGGCTTCCTGGCGCTTTTGGGCAACGTCAAGATGTTTCTGATCGGCATCTCCGCGGCGGTGATGTTTACCGTCCTGCTGGTTTCGGCCAACACCATGGCGATGTCGGTGCGGGAACGGGGGCGCGAAGTCGGCATCCTGAAGACGCTGGGGTTCGCTCCGGGCAGCATTCTGGGCATGATTTTAGGAGAAGCCTGCGCCATCTCGATAGCGGGCGGGACCATCGGCTACCTGGTCTCCACGCTGTTAATGCGGCTGGTGGCCAAGAGCCCGTTCGGCGCCTATCTGCCGGCGTTCCAACCGTTCGAGCTGCCGGTAGCGGTGGCTTGCGTCCTGACCGCCGCTGCCATCGGGGTGATGAGTTCGCTCGTGCCGGCGCTGAGCGCCTCGCGCACCAGCATCGTCGAGGCTCTGCGGAGCACGGATTAACGCCATGTCCATTCCATTCAGCTACAATCTGCGGAACCTGGTGGTGCGCAAAACCACCACCATCATGACAGCCCTGGGCATCGCGCTCACGGTAGCGGTGCTGCTGGCCATCCTGGCGCTGGTGAACGGTCTGCGCAGCACGCTATCGGTCTCCGCCGACCCGCTGCACGTGCTGGTGTTGCGCAAGGGGTCGGATTCCGAGCTGGTGAGCGTCTTCACGCGCGGCCAGTTCCAGGACCTCAAGTTCAAAGCCGGCATCGCCACTGGCCGCGACGGCCAGCCGCTGGCATCCATGGAAGTGGTCACCATGATGATTCTGCCCAGCGTGGACAACCCCGATGGCGCCAACCTCACCATGCGCGGGCTCGATCCGGTGGGCATCGCAATGCGGCGCAACGTGCATCTCGCGCGCGGCCGCTGGTTCCGGCCGGGACAGCGCGAGCTGGTGGTGGGTAAGTTCGTGGCGGATCGCTTTCCCGCGGCGCAAATCGGCAAGATGGTGCATTTCGGGCGCGGCGAATGGCAGATTGTGGGCGTGTTCGACGCCGCCGGAGGCGCGCAGAACAGCGAAGTATGGGGCGATCTCTTCCAGGTAAGTTCCGACCTGCAGCGCGTAGACGCGGTAAGTTCCTGCCTGGTAACCGCTACCGATGCGGTAACCGCCAGGGCGTTAGTCGCCAGCCTCAATGACGACCAGCGGTTGGAAGTCAAGGCCATGTTAGAGAGAGATTATTACGACCAGCAGACCAGCGCCGCCGAACCGATCGAGTACACCGGACTGATAGTAGCGCTCATCATGGCGGTGGGCAGCAGTTTCGCCGCCATGAACACCATGTACGCGGCGGTGGCCCGGCGGGCGCGCGAAATCGGCACGCTACGCGTCTTGGGCTTCTCCAAGGGCAGCATTCTGTTGAGCTTTCTGGCGGAATCGGCGGCGCTCTCGGCTTTGGGCGGGTTGTTGGGTTGCCTGCTGGCGCTGCCGCTGAACGGAATCACCACCTCCATCGGTAATTCCAGCTTTTCCGAAACGGCGTTTGCCTTTCATGTGACGCCCAATATCATGCTCGCCGGCGTTGTTTTCGCGGTGGTGCTGGGCAGCGTGGGAGGGCTTTTCCCCGCGCGCATGGCGTCGCGCAAGCAGATTTTGACGGCGCTGCGGGAGGGGTGATGGACGCCGATCTGAAGAATCTCAAAATCGACCGCGGCAAGCGGCGCTCCGCCGGGGCGTCGAAATGGGCCACCGGCTGGATCGTGGTAGGCGTGCTTCTGCTGCTCGGTTTAGGGGCGTGGCAACTGGCGGCGCCGAGGCTGAACGCGGCCGCGCTGGTGGAAGTCGCGCGCGCCACCGCCGTTTCCGCCGCCAACGCGCCCGATACCGTGGTGCTCAACGCCACCGGCTACATCGTAGCGGCCCACAAGATCGAGCTGGCCGCCAAAGTGGTGGGCAAAGTGAGCTGGATCGGCGTGGACAAGGGCGACCTGGTGAAGGAAGGCCAGGTGCTGGTCCGCCTGGAAGACGATGAGTACCGGGCGTATTTGCAGCAGGCGCGCGGGCAGCTTGTCAACCTGCAGGCCAAGCTCGACGAGGCCATGCACGGGTCGCGGCCGGAGGAAATCGCCGAGGCGCTGGCCAATCTGAACTCCGCCAAAGCCGACCTGGAGAACGCCACAGTGAGCCTCGACCGCGCGCGCAGTTCGGTGCGCGAGAATGTGGGCTCGCAGCAATCGCTCGACGACGCCCAGGGCCGCTACGATGCGGCGGTGTACAAGGTGAATTCGCTCGACAAGGCGTACCAGTTGGTCAAGTTGGGGCCGCGGCGGGAAGAGATCGATTCGCTGCGCGGCCAGGTGGAGCAAGCCAAAGGCGCCGTGGCCTACGCCGAGACCAACCTGAATAACACGGTGATTCGCGCGCCCGTCACCGGCACCATCCTGGAGCGCGCGGTGGAGAAGGGCGAATTCGTCACTACCAGCTTCGTGGGCGACCGCGGCGCCAAGGGCTACGTGGTCTCCATCGCCGACCTGAACGACCTCGAAGTGGAGCTCGACATCAGCCAGAACGATTTCGCGAAGCTGCACTCCGGCCAGCACGGCGTCATCGCCACGGACGCTTTCCCGGATCTCAAGTATGCCGGCTACATCAAAGAGATTTCGCCCGAGGCCAACCGGCAGAAGGCCACAGTGCAGATCAAAGTGAAAGTGGAAAAGCCCGACTCCCATCTGCGCCCGGAGATGAACGCCAGCGTGGCGTTCCTTTCCGGCGACCAGCCGGCGCCCGCGGGCAGCGCGCCCTCGAAGCCGGTGGTGCTGGCGCCGGCGGCGGCGGTGCACGAGGGCGCCGTCTTCGTGGTGCTGGACGGCCGGGCCGTGCGCCGCGCGGTGAAAACCGGCGCGGCGAACAATCGAAGCGTGCGCATCGAACAGGGACTCATCGGCGGCGAGGACGTGATTGTCGCCGCCCCCGCCGGCCTCAAAGACGGCGACAAAGTAAGGACGAAGGCATAAGAAACCATGAGCGAAACGATCATTGAAACCGACCGGCTCGGCAAGGAATTCGTGCGCGACGAATTCCACGTCGTGGCGCTGAAAGACGTGACCCTGAAGATCGAAAAGGGCGAATTCGTGGTGTTGATGGGCCCGTCGGGCTCGGGCAAGTCGACCCTGCTGCACCTGATCGCGGCCATGGATCGGCCCACCTCGGGGACGATGCGCGTGCTGGGCCATTCGCTGGGCGATATGAGCGACGCGCAGATCGCCCATTGGCGCAACGAAAATATCGGCTTCATCTTCCAGCAGTTCAATCTGATTCCGGTGCTGACGGCGCTGGAGAACGTGGAACTGCCGCTCAAATTGACCAACCTGAAGAAGGCCGAGCGGAGGGAGCACGCCATCACGGCGCTCAAGCTGGTGGGCCTGGAGGATCGCCTGCATCATCTGCCGCGCCAGCTCTCCGGCGGCCAGGAACAGCGCGTGGCCATCGCGCGCGCCATCGTGACCGACCCGTCGCTGATCCTGGCGGACGAGCCCACCGGCAATCTCGATGCGGCCTCCGCGCAGGATGTGCGCACCATCTTGTCGCGCCTGAATAAGGAGTTCGGCAAGACCATCGTGATGGTGACGCACGATCCCGCTGCGGCGCACGACGCCACGGTGCTGCATCACTTGGAGAAGGGCGAGTTGACGGACGTTGGGGAGCACCGGGAATTGAGCCTGGGCGCCTGACTCCTCGCTTGACCGGCGATCAATCCCGCGCGCTTTTTGTGGAATTAACCGCTCTCTGACGGGGTGCCCTCTGGGCCCGGCTCAGTAACAAGTCTGCTGGAATCAACGCAGCATTACCGAGCCGCGCGCGTCAGCAAAGCGGTCTGTGTCATTTGACTTGAGTTTCGCGACAGAAACCAGCTGGTGGGCTGCATGAGCGGCTTGCGGTTATGTTACAGTTACGTCTTCACCAAGGAGGAGTGTATGCCCGAACTGATCGGCTCGCCGACCCCGATTTCCAGCGTCGGCAACAAACCTAAGTTCTGCGACGAATTCGTCGGCCATGTCAACAACGGGGAGTCGAGAATCTCCATCACCGTGGTGCGCTCTCCGGGCGGATGGCAGGGCACCAATCAGTATGGCGACTACGACGAATACCGGGTGGTTCTCAAAGGCATGCTGCGCGTGGAGCACGCCGGCGGCGCCATCGATGTCGAAGCGGGCCAGGCGCTTTGGGTGAAGCCCCAGGAGTGGGTGCGATTCTCCACGCCCCGGGAGGGCGGCGCCGAGTACATCAACGTGTGCATGCCGGCCTTTTCCCGTGCCACCCTCCATCGGGAGAAGCTCAAGGCCGCGCAGTAGGTCTTCCCGGCCGGCGGTATACTGTGGAGCGTGAACCGGATCCCCTGGCCGCTGTTGGCGCTCCCTCTGCTGGCAGCCTCCCCGGCGCAGTTCGCGGAACACACCGTCGGCACGGGTTTGCGGGGCGGCTACCAGGTGGTGATCGCCGACCTCAACCACGACGGCAAGCCCGACCTGATCGCTCTCGCCAGCGGCGTGCCGGAACTGGTGTGGTACGAGAACCCCGGGTGGCAGCGGCACGTCATCGCCGGCGGATTCACCCAGATGATCAACCTCGCCGTGGTGGATAGCGGGCGCGGCGACGGCATCCCCGATATCGTGCTGGCCAGCGGCTTTGCCACCGTGGCGGCCAGGAGCGTGGGGCTGGTCAGCGTGCTCCGGCACGATGGCGACCCGCGGAATCCCTGGACCGTTACCGAAATCGACCGGCTCACCACGTCGCACCGCCTCCGCACGGCCGATGTGGATGGCTCGGGCCAGCGCATTGTGATCGACGCCCCCTTGATCGGGGCCAAGGCGGAGGCGCCCGACTACCGCGACCGCACGCCGCTGGTCTTCTATCGTCCGGGCGAGTGGAAGCGGCAGGAGATCGCGCCGGAGAATTTCGGCCTGGTGCACGGCCTGTACATCGTCGATTGGGATGGCGACGGGCGGGATGACATCCTGACTGCCGGCTTCGAGGGCATTCATCTCTTCAAGCTGGGCAAAGACGGCGTCTGGGCCCGCAGCGAGATTGCCAAAGGCGCGCCCGATCCCTGGCCCAAATCCGGAACCGGCGATGTCGCAGTGGGCCGCTTGGTCCGCCAGCGCTTTCTGGCGGCCATCGAGCCGTGGCACGGCAACCAGGTGGCCATCTACCGCCGCAACGGCGCCGATTGGGCGCGGCAGGTAATCGACGACACTATTGCCGACGGACACACGGTCCTGACCGCCGACCTCAACGGCGACGGCAACGACGAGGTGATCGCCGGCTGCCGCGGCGGCCCGCGCGTTGTCAACGTCTACTATGCCGAGGATGCCTCCGGCGAGCGCTGGACCCGGCAGACGCTCGACCCCGCCATGCCCGCGGCGGCTTGCGCCACCGGCGACCTCAACGGCGACGGGCGCGTGGACATCGCCTGCATCGGGCAGGCCAACGGCACGCTCAAGTGGTACGAGAATCTGCGCCGCGGGCCGTAGAACCGCGTCACAAGCTCACGTTTCCAACCGCTCCCGCGCCGGACGAGCGCAAGTTCCAGCGATGGCGAGGGCGAGTCGGGAGGCCAACACCTTCGCCGTAACGCAAGTAAACCGGAAGCGGCCTCGATACGAATGCCAAGGTGGCCAGTCCACCGCCATAAGATGAAGCCGGACAAGACCGCTACTGAAGCAACAGGCCCAGGCAGCCAGCCGAGGACCACGAGGAACCGGTAACCCAAGACGAATCCATGATCCCCGACTGGATCACACAACCGGCGTTCCTTGACCTGCAGAACGGCAGGACGAAAGCGCGCTTCGGCGGAGGCAAAAGGCGGCCACCGGAGGAAAAAACTGCAACTTGCAGGATCAAAAGATGACGGCTGGTGTATACTCGGAAATCCCGGTTAAGATACAATTCGTAGAAGCCATCCAGACCCAAAGGCGGAATCGAGGTAAGAACATGCGCGCTTGCTATCGATCGATTCTGGTTATTAGTGTCTTCTGCTATATCCTTGACGGCCAGGTGACATCACCCGCGGCCGAACCTCCACCCCAGGCAAACGCGAATACAGCGGCTGTTACACCCGCCGCAGCGCCCGCGGCGAACGGCTGCCAGCCCGGCGACGTCTACATGCCCGATGGCCAGATCGCATCGCACTCGATTCGGGTATACGTGCCACGGAACATCCTGCTCAGCCAGAACCCCACGCTGCGTTTGCTGCAAAGCCATGCAGTCACGAAACAAGACCTGAAAAACGCCAAGCCCCGAGTGCCGGGCGTCGTGGCGCCAGGGCAGACCTGGATGGAGTCTATGGACGGACAGGAGGTGGCCTGTTCGGGAACTCTTCTGATGTTTGACCTCAGCAACATGGACTTCCAGTTTAAGGCGATGGTTCGGGTCCTGCCGGTGCTGACCTGGACGGAGGGAGGCGTTGAACAAACGGCGGTGGGAGCTCGCGCGGTCAACGTCGGCAACATCGTAATTGTCGCCATCTGGACGCTAATAGTCGTGGGTACGGCTCTCCTGCTTATCCTGCTCGTGTCGCGCAGTGGGAAGACCAATCCTTTGCTGCTTCTGAGCGGAGTGGACGGCCACCTGTCTCTTGCCCAGACCCAGATCGCCTGCTGGACCATCGTGGTGGGATGCGTCGTTCTTGGCTATGGGCTGATCAAGCTCGATATCCCGGAGATTCCCACATCTATTCTCGCCTTGATGGGCGCATCGCTGGCAACCGGCGGGATCGGATTCTTTCAGGATTCGCAGAAACAACAGGCGGGGGCGAATGCCGGGATCGCGCCCGTGCATCGCGACTTGTCTCCGGGAGACCTGGTACGCAACTTTCCCGTGGGGCAGGACCCCGAGCTGTCGCTCGCAAAAGCACAGATGATCTTTTGGACCGTGCTCTTGCTGGTCCTATTTATAGGGAAGAGCATCCTTGACGGGGTGATCTGGGATGTGCCGTGGCCGCTGGTCGCCTTGATGGGATTCAGTCAGGCCGGATACCTTGTGCCGAAGCTGACGCCTCCACCACAGCCGACGCAGCCGACGCCGCCACAGCCGACGCCACCATAGCCCGGGCCTCAGCCGCCACCGGAACCCGCGCCCAAGCAGGAACCTTCCTGAACTATGGCGGGAGGTTATCGAAAAGGGGAAGAGTTGAGCCTGCGGGTCACGACGCGGAGGAAGGACTACGCACGGCTGAACAGCGGCCGGCCTTCGAAGCCGTTGCCGGCCGGACGGGCATCAAGCGCTTACCCCGCGCTGCTTTCGAGGCCTTCGGGATCTCGCGCCGGCCGGCAATTCTCCCCGCGATGGCCTCTTCCGGACGGTCGGCTGGCTACCTGTGCGCGTTCGTCTCTCCTTGAACCCGCCTGATCGCTTGCCTGTACCCGACGGCGTCCCCGCTCTCTTCCAATCCGGCGACTGGGCGTGAAGCCTTAAATCGGCGTCCAGCGCGTGGACCACCTCCGCCAAGGTGCGGATCGTCATGTTGGCCTTCCCGCTGAGCAACTGCGTCACCCAGGCGCGCGATTTGTTCAACCGTCTTGCCAGGTCGGCCTTACTGACGTTCTTTTCAGCCATCAGTCCGGCAATCACTTCCGCGGCCTCAGCCACCAGAGTCTCGACAAACAGGAGTTTCCGGAATTCGGGATCTTCCATCAGAACTTCGTGCTGCGTCTTCATCGCTTCACGTTCCGTATCCTCACGAGCTCGCTCTGCGCTTGATCTTCTTCGAAGATTCTCCACGCCCGCGTGATCTCTTTCCTTGGGGTTTTGTCTTTCCTCTTCATAAAACCATGTGTGATCAAAATCAGTCCGCGCTCAATTCTGGCATAGGCAAACGGCATGCGAATCTGAAAGGACTTGAATTCGAATAAGCCGCGGCCCAGGTCGCCGAATTTCTCGGGGTTGTAGAACTTCCCGTGGTCCCCGGCGATCAGGAAGAGGGCCATCAGCTTGACCTGGTCCAATTGGCTGAGCCGATCGAAGAATTCCCCCGCCGGGCACGCGCCACTCTTCTCTTTCGCGAACGCGATCGTAAACGTCGATCCTCGATAGGCGACCTTCCGTTGCATTCATTGTTCCAATGTTAGCTTAAATGTTAACATAATTGCAAGACTCAAGTTGCTCATCGATATACTTCCGGACGGTAGGCTCGCCATCAACGACGAACCACGCGAACAGATCCGCCGCACGCCTGCGATTGGGTGCCGCAGCAAATCCACGCTCATCGGGCACACCCGGCAGGCTCCCGATGTGAAGTTATTTCCGTGTGGCTGTTTACACAAGAGCTAACTGCTCTTCCGTAGGCTCCGCTCAACAATACCAGGGCTCCGTCAGATAGGGAATCGTCGCCCGCGATACCATGGGTGCGTCCACCGGAAATTCGCCCGCCTGGGCCAGATCCCAGATCATCCGGAAAGTCTCCCAGCGGCTCTTGCGATGCCGCTCCGCGCGTTTGATGGTCTCCTGAATCGACGCGCAGAGCGCGTCCAGCCGGCTATCGGCGTTCTGCCAGCGGTAACACAGGCCGCGCGTATCGAAAGGCTCGATCATGGCGCGCACCTCCGGCAACTGCAGCAGCAGCGAGCCTTCCGGCAGCAATAGCCGGATCGCCAGTTGCACCGGCGCCACCTGGTCCGCCAGTTCCAGGTCCACCAGCGCCCGCAGGAATTGGCGGTAGCTCTCGAGGGTGGTCCACGGTGTGAAGGGAATGAACGTGGGAGCCAGCGGCAGGCCGGCGGCGCGCATCTCCCGCAGCGCCTCTTCGAAACCGGCGCGCGTGTGGCCCTTGGCCAGCGTCTCCAGCACCGCGTCGTCCAGCGATTCCACCGCGCTGGTCACGAAGAGGCAGCCGGTTTCCTGCAATGCCGGCAGCAGATGGCGATGCTGAAGCAGGTGCTCCACCTTGATAGTTACGTCGTAGGTGAGTTGCGGCCACTCGCGGTGCAGTGCCTCGACGATCGTCATCGCGTGGCCCGGACCGTTGAAGAAATCGGGGTCGCCGAAAGTAATGTGCCCGGCGCCCGCGGCCACCTGCCGGCGGATGTCCTCGATCACCACGCCGGACTGCACGATGCGGAACAGTCCGCGGTAAACCGGCACCACGGGACAATGGCGGCAGAGATGCTTGCAGCCCCGCGACGCTTCGGTATAGCCTACCGGGCGCACGGCGTCGCCGGTGCGCAGTTGGGCGTACGCGCCCAGCGGGGGCAGTCCGGTGCGGTCGGGCACCAGGAATTGCTGGCGCGCCATCGAAATCAGGGGCTCCGGCTGGCGATACGGACGCTCACCCTCGCGGGTCACGCTCAAGCGCCGGGCCAGATCGCGCAGGCCCTGTTCGAACTCGCCGCCGATGACGGTCCCCACGCCGGCGCGGCGCAGGAGCGCGTCGTTCAACGGCGCGTACAAGCCGTAGCCGCACAAATGGGCGCGCGGGTTGGCGTCGCGCACCCGGTCCACCACCTTCTGGAACAAGCGCGTGGCGGTGTGCATGGGCAGGAAAAACGCGATCAGATCGGCTTCCGCGACAGCCGGTTGAGGCAGCGGACTGCACGAAAGATCGGCCAGCGTCACCTCATGGCCGTCGGCGCGCAGCCAAGCCGCCGGCGAGGCCAGGCCGAAGGGCTGGCGCCCCAGTTCGTAGGTCGAAATCAATACCACCCGCACCGATTCCATTATGATGCCTGCGGCTGCCGCCCCGCATTGCTAAAATAAAGGCAGCTATCCGGGCCTCCCCCTATGATTTCCGCACCCAGTATCGCCGACGAAATTCTCGACCTCAAGAAACAGCGCAAGGCCATCCTGCTGGCGCACCACTACCAGTCGCCCGAGATCCAGGAACTGGCCGACGTCATCGGCGACAGCCTGGAATTGGCGCGCAAGGCGCGCGAGTTTTCGGGCGACGTCATCGCCTTTTGCGGCGTCTGGTTCATGGCCGAGACCGCCAAGGTGCTCAACCCCGACCGCATCGTGGTGGCGCCCGACCGGCAGGCCAGTTGCAGCCTGGTGGATGCTTGCCCGGTGGAACCGGTGCGCGAATTCCGCCGCCGCAATCCCGGCCACGTCATCGTCAGCTACATCAACACCTCGATTGAAGTGAAGGCCGAGAGCGACATCCTGTGCACCTCCCGCAATGCGGTGGCGATCGTCAATTCCATCCCGGCGGAGAAGCCCGTGCTGTTCTTGCCCGACGTCAACCTCGGCAACTACGTCCGCCGGCAGACGGGGCGCGAGAACATGCAGATCTGGCAGGGCTCCTGCATCGTGCACGCCACCTTCGCGGCGCGTAGCGTGGCCGCGGCGATGGCCGAGCATCCCGCGGCGGAGGTGGTGGCGCACCCGGAATGCCCGGAATCGGTGCTGGCGTTGGCCCATTTCATCGGCTCCACGTCGGCCATTATTCAGCATTGCGCCGCCAGCAGTGCGAATGAGTTTATCGTCATGACCGAGAGCGGGATCCAATACTCGCTCGCCAAAATCGCGCCCCACAAGCGGTTCTATTTCGTGGCCAACGAGAACTGCAACTGCAGCGAGTGTCCCTACATGAAGCTCAACACCCTGGACAAGCTGCGCGATTGCCTGCTCCGCCTGGAACCGCGGGTGGAATTATCGGCAGACATTATGAAGCGCGCGCTCCTGCCGCTCGAGCGCATGCTCGCTGTTAGATAGATGGACAGATAGATGGACACGTCGCCCCTGATCGATTCCTTCGCGCGGGTCCACGACAACCTCCGCGTGAGCGTGACCGACCGGTGCAACATCCGCTGCTTCTACTGCATGCCCGAGAGCGACGTGCATTTCGTAAAGCGCAGCGAGATTCTGGACTTCGAAGAGATCGAGCGCTTCGTGCGGATTGCCGTCAGGCTGGGCATTACGAAACTGCGGGTCACCGGCGGCGAACCGCTGGTGCGGCGCGATCTGCCGGTGCTGATCCGGCGTCTGGCGGCAATTCCGGGCATCGGCGACCTGGCGCTCACCACCAACGGCGTGCTGCTGCCGGATCTGGCCGGCCCGCTCTACGACGCCGGCCTGCGGCGCATCAACGTACACCTCGATACGCTCGACCGCGGCCGCTTCCTGGAGATCACCCGGCGCGACGATCTTGACAAAGTACTGGCCGGGCTGGCGCGGGCCAAGGAACTGGGCTACCGCATCAAGCTCAACGCCGTGGCGGTGAAGAACCTGGTCGAGCCCGACATCGTGCCGCTGGCCCGCTTCGCCCGCGACAACGGTTTCGAGGTGCGCTACATCGAGTTCATGCCGCTCGACGCCCAGGGCCTGTGGGACCGCGGGAAGGTGCTGCTGGCCGGCGACATCATCGAGACGCTTTCCCGCGAAATCGCGCCCCTGGTGGCGGTGCCCGATCCCGACCCGCGCGCGCCCGCCACGGAATACGCGTTCGCCGATGGCGGCGGCACGGTGGGCTTTATCGCCTCGGTGAGCCGCCCGTTCTGTTTGAACTGCAACCGGCTGCGGCTGACGGCGGACGGCAAGCTGCGCTACTGCCTGTTTGCCATCGAGGAGGACGACGTGAAGTCGCTCATGCGCGCGGGCGCGTCGGACGACGAGATCGCCGCACTGGTGCGTCGCAACGTGGCGGGGAAATGGATCGGCCACGAGATCAATTCGGAGAAGTTCGTAGCGCCGCCCCGGCCTATGTATTCGATCGGGGGCTGAAACGGAGCTTCGGTCTACCGCCGAGACGGAGAGACGCAGAGGAAAGCCACAGGAACGGCCGCCATAGAATGGGAGTGCGCCTCGCCGTCCTCAGGCAGGACGCGCAGGGGGCAGAGGGCGCGGAGTCGACCAGCGCAAGCGGGCGGCGGGATTGCCGCGCCAGCGCCGCGCAACGTCGCGGGGAAATGGATCGGGCACGAGTATAAATTCGGAGAAGTCCGTAGGCTTCTTTCTTGGCGTTCCTCTGCGTCTCTGCGTCTCGGCGGTATACCAGAGCGCCCTTACCAGCCGTGCGCCGCCTCGGCACGCGTCAAGGGAGCGACCACCGGTCGAACCAGCCGGCGGTATTCCGCTGTCAGCATGTGAATAACGTCGCGATGCGTGCCCGCGTTGAAGGCGATCAGGCGTTCGTCCGCCATCGCCTCGTCGAGATACACCGGAAGCCCATAGAGAGCTCCCACCGGCGGCATGGCGCCCAGTTCAGAGTCCGGGAAGAGCTTGCCCAGCTCGAACTCGGTGACCATGCGCAGTTGTTTGAATCCGAGTTCGAAGCGCACCTCCTGAAAATCGACCAGCTTGTTGGCGGGGACCACAAGCATGGCGTACCCAATGTCGCTGAAAACCACGACAGTTTTGGCAACCTCCCGCGTGGGCAGGTGCTCCGCCGAGGCGACCTCGCGGGCCGTAAAGGCAGTCTGGTGGACGGAATGCGTGTAAGCGGCCTGGTTGGCCTGAAGGAACTCGCGTAGATGTTCGAGAAGCGGCATAACCACCTCCGCTATTCCGCATTGTACTCGAAAGGACAGCCATGCGGAACGAGCGGGATGCGGGGCCGGACGGATGGATCCGGCCCCATGACGCACCGAAAAGCTACTTGGGGATCGGGTCGCCCCGCTTGAGCAGGTAGGGATTGGCGTACGCGTCCTTGAGCGCCTGGCGGGCTGCTTCGGGGTTGCCGCGTCCACCGCCCATGCCGCCGCCGCCCGCGACTGCGCCGCCCAGCGGCCCGAGCTGCATGGCGATTTGCTGCGCCTCCCGCTGCAGATCGGCGGTCGGAGTTCCGGTTCCCAGTTGCTGCAACTGCTGCTGGAGTTGTTCCAGGCGCGTCACAAGCTGTTGCCTCTGTTCTTCCAGCGGCGGGGGAGCGGGCGTGGGGCCCTGGCCGGTCGCCCAGGTCATGTAAAACGTCCAATTCGGCTGGGCTTTCAGGACTTCCGGCGAAGGAATGCTTCCCACTTCGCCGAACGCAATAGGCTTGCCGTCGGCGATGTCCGAGATTTCGTCGTAATACCGCTGGTCGAGGGTGCGGTAGTTGTCATAGCTCACCACGTCGCAGTAGTCCTTGCCGGGGAAGAACTTGAAGAATTCGCCTGCGGGCGCCGGACCATTCTGGTTCCACACCCAGACCAGGTTGTTGAGGTGGTGGACGTTGACCATGCGGTTATACACTTCGCGGTACAGCATGGCGGTGCCGTAAGGTCCCGGATGGCCGCCCCACCAGAAGAACGTGCCGTTATTCTCGTGCATGGGCCGCCACAGAACGGCGATATGGGCGTCCTGCAGCTCTTTGAGGTAGGCCGCCGCGGTGTCCATGTACTTCTCCCACCGCTGGTGCAGCGGGGAATCGGACGCGATCAGCTCCTGCCACTGGTCCTCGGTGAGCTTCGCCTGGACGCTGCCGCTCCAACTCGCACCGGGCTTCCCGGGCTCGTCTTCGGTGGGCCGCAGCATGTGCCAGCAGAGATAGATGATAGACCCGGCGGCTGCCTGCTTCTTGGCCTCGGCGATCATCAGGTCGCGGTGGATCATGGAGTCCTTGTCTTCGTCGTCGGTGAACCCAAAATCCGAGCCCCAGATGGCGGGATACTTGCCGGTGATGGAGTAGATCCGGTTGGTATCCAGGTCGTGTTGATTGGGAAAATTGTGCTGGCCGGTGAGGATGCCCTTGCCGGTAACGTCGCACAAGGTCTTGAGCAGCGCGCGCGCTTCCGGCGTGGCGTTGGGATTCACCGGCTCGCATTTATAAGGCGCCGGACCCGCGGCCCGCGCCGGTCCGCCGAAGCCGCCACCCGCGCCGCCGCCGCGTCCCCCGCGTCCGCCTCGTCCTCCCAGTTGCATGAGTTCCGGCGTGACCTGCTGAATCTGCTGCTGAAGCTCGGGGGACGGAGTCCCAGCTCCCAGTTGCTGCAGTTGCTGGTGAAGTTGCTCAAGCTGCTGCTGAAGCTGTTGCCTCTGTTGTTGGACCTCGGCCGGCGATGGCGCCTGCTGGCCGGCCGCCGGCGCTGTCTGCTGAGGTGTGGCAGGTGGCGCGGCGGCCTGAGCGAATATACTTGCCGCTGCCCATAGCGTGACAACTAGCGCAGCGATTACGGATTTCCGCATCAAATTACCCCCGGTAGCTCACGTTATCACAGCGCTTTCGGAAATGGGAAAGCAGGCAATCGCGGCGCCCGCTGGTGACCGGCCGGACATCGGCCGGCGCACGAAGCGCACAGGCAAACCCGCCGCTCCCCGAAGACATTTCTGCGATACAGCGAGTTCGAGCGTTAAATTGGGTCGCCCGTAAGGCACAGAATTGAAACGTCGATTTCTGCTGGCTCCCCCAGGTGCGATTCGGAACTGCCAGCTCTCCGAAATTCCTCGCCAGCGGCAACCCCGCCATGTCTACGGGCATCCGTTCACCAGTTCGCAAGCTACTCCATGACGTCTTCCACGCTATCCGGCAGCGGACCGGTCATATCGTGCAGCTTCGCGAACAGGTCGTCGTATAGAGACGCGTACGCCTCCAGCGCCGGGTCCGTCTTGCGCGGCTGCGCGAACGTGCGGCGCATCTGGCGCACCGCCACCAACAGGAGTTTCAATTCGTCGTCGCTGAATCCGAACGTTTTCGCCATAAGAAAAGAGCGGCCAGCGCGCCCATCCACGCGAGCGCGCTGATTGCGGCCATGATCCACGGCTCCGCCCCCACGCGATACTGCAACTCGATGCGGGTGGCGGCCGAGGTGGCTGGGCGCAGCACCATAAATCCCAGGTTATCAGCGTCGATCGGGATCGCGCGTCCGTCCTGCGCGGCATGCCAGCCGGGGTCGGCATTCATCCGCACCACAACCAACCGGCCGGCGGCCACCGCGCCCTCGATGTCGAAAGCGGTGTCGCCGCGCCATGCCGTGCGCAGCCGCGGGCGCGCCGCATCCTCCATCGCCGCGACGTACCGCGCAAGCGCCTGCGGGTGATCGGCGGGGTCTTTGCCCGGCAATTCGTCCGCGCTCGCCAGATTGGCCAGCGGGCGCGCCGGCAACGCGTAGATGGTGTCGTCTTCTTCGTGGTACACCGCCGGCAGGACTGCGGCGATGCGCTCGGGCCGCAGAAAATCGCGATAATATTCGCGCGATTGGGGGCCGTGGATCACCACGTATTGCGTGCTCATGGCCTTCAGCATCAGCAGCGTGTCGGCGCTTTCGCGCCCCGGTTCGAGGCCGCGGGCGGTGCGCACGCGATACGCAAGGTCCCAGGGCACGCGGTTTTGCAGGCCGGTTTCAAATCCGCCGCCCACTTGCGGGATATCGAACCAGGAGTCCATGCGGAAGCGCATCCCGCCGGAGGCGAAAACGCGGCCCTCGGGCGGATGGT
>Ga0182030_10010198_pt1 | contig 19137 bp, 14 predicted proteins | sample 812S3MmetaG_FD_121299 | JGI IMG/M metagenome (GOLD analysis project Ga0182030, IMG submission 121299) | Permafrost microbial communities from Stordalen Mire, Sweden - 812S3M metaG (Illumina Assembly) | ecosystem: Environmental > Terrestrial > Soil > Wetlands > Permafrost | place: Sweden... | reverse complement strand
TCGATGCAAAGAGGACCTCGACAAGGCCATCGCCGAAGCCCTCCAACTCATCACGACCGACAATGCAAAAGCATGGTTCAGACACGCTACGCCATCACTACAGGAACTATGAAAATGCTCTAGAGCACGGGCTCATACGCACCAAGGAATGAATGACCTCTGTGCCGATGACGCAAGACTAATCTAAATCAGCTACGATACCCGTTTCATCCCCCGTGGGTCGGCAACGCCGGTGAGAGACTAGAGCGGCTTCGGGCGGATCATCTCCTGAAGACGCGCCTGGCCGCGGAGCCGGTGAAGAACTCCGCGGCCAGGCTCTTCTGGATTCTTCCTCACTCCGGCAACGCGATTATTTGCCCGCCAGCACTTGCAGAACGCCCTTCATGAACTCCGGCAGGTCGTCCGGCTTGCGACTGCTCACAAAGTGCCGGTCCACCACCACCGCCGCATCCTCGAAGATGGCGCCGGCATTGGTCAGATCGTCCTTGATTCCCAGGCTTCCGGTCACTCGGACGCCTTTGTAGACCCCGCCCGAGATGGCCATCCAGCCGCCGTGGCAAATGGCGGCAATCAGTTTCTTCGAGCGATGAAATTCGGCGACGAGGCTCTTCACCTTGGCGTTGCGCCGCAGCTTGTCCGGAGCCCATCCGCCCACCAGAACGATTCCCGCAAAGTCGGATTCCTTCATCTCCTCAATCGCCGCGTCGCTCGGGCAGGGGTAGCTGTGTTTGCCAAGATAGAGGGTCCCCGCCTTGGGGCCGGCGACCACAACCCTGTATCCGGCTTCTTCCAGCCGGTATTTCGGATACATCAGTTCCATGTCTTCATAACCGTCTTCGACAAAGATCAGTAAGGATTTTTCCGCCATTTTTTGGATCCCCTAGGTTTCTTTCTGCAAGAATCCGGACGCCAGCTTGCGGACTTCCGCGCTGTTGTCCAGCTTCATTGCGTCTGCGGCCAGTGTCCGCAGCTCCGCGAAGGAAAATCTGCGCACTTGGGCCTTGATGGCGGCAACCTGGTTGGGACGCACACTCAGGGAGCGAATACCCGCCCCGACCAGCAAGGCCGCCGCTACAGGATCTGATGCTGCATCGCCGCAAACGGATACATGGCAGGATGCCGCGTCCGCCGCCTGACAGATGGAGTGAACGGTGCGCAGCACGGCCGGATGCGCGGTGTCCTGCAAAGAGTCCAGGTCCGCATTGCCGCGCTCGGTGGCCATCACATACTGCGTCAGGTCGTTGGTGCCGATGCTGAAAAAATCCGCCAGCTGGGCAAAACGCCCGGCCAGCACGGCCGCCGCCGGAACCTCGACCATCATCCCCAGCTTCACCGGCCAGCGATGCTCGACGCCCGCGCGATCGAGCGCCGCATGAGCCTCTTCGGCAAATCCGCGCGCCTTCCGCATCTCCTCCGGACTGGTCACCATGGGGAACATGATCCACACGTCGTGCGCAACTCCGGCCCGGAGGATCGCCTTCAGATTCGAGCGGAAGAACTCCGGATAGCGAAAAGACAAGCGCAGCCCGCGCACGCCCAGAAATGGATTGTGCTCTTCGGCTGCCTCCAGGTAAGCCAGGGGCTTGTCCGCGCCCACATCCGGCGTGCGAATCACCACCGGCCCCGGGCCCAGCTCCTTCAGCACCGCGGCCAGCGAGGCCGTCTGCTGATCTTCGCTGGGCATCTCCTTGTTCGCCAGGTAAACGAACTCGGTGCGCAGCAGCCCCACGCCTTCGGCTCCGTTGTCCATGGCCTGGAGGGCGTCGGCGGTATTGCCCACGTTGGCCAGAATCTCGATGCGTTCGTGATCGAGGGTGATCGCGGGCTCGCGCTTGGCGCCTTCCAGAGCCGCGCGCTCCTGGAGCAAGGCTTGCTGCCGGGCGCGAATCATGGCCAGTTGCGGCTCTGGCGGATCGACCCACACCTCGCCCGTGGCGCCGTCAATGGCTAATACAGCATCGGCTCCGAGCGTGGCGTCGGCAATCCCGCTGGCTCCCACCACCATGGGAATCCCCAGCGTGCGCATTAAAATCGCCGCGTGAGCCGTGGCGCTTCCCGCTGTGGCCACCACTCCAAGCACATATTTTGGATCGCACGCGATAGCCTCGCTGGGCAGCAATTCCGTGGTCAGAAGAATGGCCGGGGGATCAGGCTGAATTCTGGCCGTTTGGTTGCTATCCAGAAGGACGCGCAAGACCCGGGTCGCAATGTCGCGCACATCGGCGGCGCGGGCGCGGAGGTATTCGTCCTCCATCCCGGCCCAGGATGCGGCCAGCTTCTCGCTCTCCACTCGCCACGCACGGGCAGCGGAAACTTTATCTCCAGAAATCCTCCCATGCACCGCGTCCAGGAAGACCGGGTCGCTCAGGATCAGCGCCTGGGCGGCGAAAATCTCCGCGGCTGCCCCACGGTGAGAGGCTTCGCCCTTCAGATGTTCCCCTACCTGCGCGAGGGCCTTGCTCAGCCGGTCCAGCTCTTCGGCCGGCGTGCCCGGCTCTCCCTCTTTCGGCATGGGCAGCGCGGCGTCCATCGCCAGCACCCGGCCAATCGCGATTCCCTCCGAGGCGCCAACGCCGCCGGATACGCCGTCCGCAACAGACCTGGCCACGGGCAATTCCGCCGGCGCCGGTGCTTCCTCCGCCGCCTCGCCAAAACGTGCAGCGGCGAGCTGTTTCAGTTGCGCGGATGCCGCATCGGAGTCGCTGCCGCGCACACTGAAGCGGATGCTGTCGCCCCGGCGGGCCTGCAGCAGGCTGACGCTGGATAAACTGCGCCCCGAAGACGGACCCTTGTGGCTTGTCTGGTTCGTCAGTTGAACGTCCGACTGGAAGCGGCTGATGAACTGCACCAGTTTGGCCGCGGGACGCGCGTGGAGGCCATGCGGATTTTCGATCACCACATCGAACTCCACCAGCTTTTCAGATGCCAGGGCGGAATCAGCCGCCGGCGCGGGCGCGGCCGGCTCCTCGGTTCCCAGTTGCGCCTGTTTGGGAGCCAGCGCCATCTCCGCCTCACGGACAATATCATCCAGAGCTGCGCCGGTACTTGCCTGCACCGCCGCTGCGATAGCCGCTTCCACAATCGGCGCGGGGCACAAACGCAGTTTGGTAGCAGGGTCCGCGACCACCGAGGTGTCCAGCAGCTCGAGGGCCGTCTGCGCGCTCAGAACCGCACTGCCCAGGTCCATGAGAACCAGCGCGCCTTCCCCTTCCAGGAACGGCTGCAGAACTTCTGCAATGTGGACCGCGTCGGTTCCGAGTTCTTCGTGATCCTCGCCCACTCCGGCGGCAACCGCGATCGGGAAATCCGGTCCCACCATCTGCAGGACCAGCTCCCGAAGCGCCGTCGCCAGCTTCTTGCTATGAGAAACCAGTACGATTCCAATCATGATTTATGCCCGCATCGGCGGCTTTACCCCTGCTCGCTGACAGCGGCTAAGGACTCCAATAACAGTGCTGTGGAGGTCGCGCCCGGATCCTGATGCCCGATGCTGCGCTCGCCCAGATAGCTGGCGCGGCCCTTGAGCGCAAGCAGCGGCGTCGTCTTTTCCGCGGCATCGCGAGCCGTCGTGGCCGCGGCGCGAGCTGCCACCGCAATATCGCTTCCTGCTGCCTTCATCGCGGCCACTGCCGGGGTAAGCGCATCGACCATCGTCTTGTCGCCCAGCCGCGCCTTGCCCCGCCGCTGGACGTCCCCCAGCCCGGCTTCGAGGATGGAAGCCAGTCCCGCCGCATCCAGTTCCTGCTTTCCAGCAGTCTGTTTCCCCAATTCCAGAAAAAATCCTCCGTACAAGGGTCCGGCCGCGCCGCCAACGCTCGAAAGCAGGGTCATTCCCACACTCTTGAACAGTGCGCTCATATCGGCCGGAGAGGTCGTCTCCAGCTTCTTGGTGATCGCCGTGAATCCGCGCGACATGTTTGCGCCATGATCGCCATCGCCGATCGCTGCATCCAGATCGGAAAGCAGGGTAGCATTCTTTTCAATCGCAACGGCGGAGGCAAGAAGCCACGCCCGCGCCTGCTCCAGCTTGAACAGTTCCATTTTCTTTTTTCCTGTCTCGACTCGGCATCGGCCGAATGGTGTCGGGTGAGACCGCAAGCACCGGGTGGATTGTTACCCAGAAAACATCCACCCGGAACCCGCCTGGCGGCTCCACACTCATTCAGGATATGCCTTAGATTCCCCAGCGCAGCCCCGGCGTGTTGACCGGAGCATCCCACAGGCTGACCAGCTTGTCATCCGCGCGCAGCACGGTGATCGAAGTCCCGGCCATCTCCAGGCTGGTGATGTAGCTGCCTACCAGGTTGCGAACGATCTGGATACCGTGCTTGGCCGCGATCTCCGCCGCCTTGCGGTAAACGATATACAGCTCGATGAGCGGCGTGCCGCCCATGCCGTTCACAAACAGAATCACTTTTTCGCCGCTCTTGAAGGGCAGGTCGGAGAGAATCGGCTCCATCAGCATCTCGGTAATCTCGTCGGCGGACGCCAGAGCCATGCGCTTGCGGCCAGGCTCGCCATGAATGCCGATGCCGATTTCCATCTCGTTTTCTCCCAGCTCGAACGACGGTTTGCCAGCGTGCGGCACGGTGCAAGCTGTCAGCGCCATGCCCATGCTGCGCCCGGTCGCCCGAATGCTGTCGCCAAGAGACTTGAGATCGGCCAGGCTTGCGCCCTTTTCCGCCGCCGCTCCCAGCAGCTTCTCCATCAGAACCGTGAGGCCGACTCCGCGCCGGCCGGCCGTATACAGGCTGTCCTGCACCGCCACATCGTCGTCCGTGAGCACGCTGGCAACTTCGATTCCGTCGGCCCGCAGCATCTCAGCTGAAAGATCGAAGTTCATGATATCGCCAGTGTAGTTCTTGACGATATGCAGAACACCCGCTCCGCCATTTGCAGCCTTGCTGGCTTCGTACATCTGATCGGGTGTGGGGCTGGTGAAAACATGGCCGGGACACGCCGCGTCCAGCATTCCAAGTCCGACGAACCCTCCGTGCATCGGCTCATGGCCGCTGCCGCCGCCTGACACCAGGGCGACCTTTCCCTTGACCGGCGCATCCTTGCGCACAATGTAAAAAGGATCGAGACTCACGCGCAAGCGATCGCCATGAGCCAACTGGATTCCTTCCAACTCCTCGCGAACCACATTCTCTGGTACATTGATGAGCTTTTTCATTGGATTCTCCGGGAAAACAAGGCGGAACTCCGAAAAGCGCCGCTTCAGTGTGTCAATTTGGGGTTGGGCGATGGCGAGCCGGGAGTGTTTTCCGGCCCGCCATCGTCATAAAATCAGCGCCAGTAGAGGTCATCCGGTAAATCGGATGGTATATCCGCCGCCGCCGGAACACTGGATTGCTGGGCATGACGAATCATATACTGCCCATCTGCGAACGTGAGATAGCGCCGCGCGACCAGACGCAAAGTGTCTTCAACCACTTGCTTGACATAGGCTTCATGATCGCCATAGAGCGCCTCCAGTTGCGTCTTGTCGAACGGCTGCACATACCCGAGCAGGAAGCAAAGCGATGATGTGGTGCTAGGACTTCCGACGAACCACTGAGCTGTCGGAACGTCGACATACGGAGTGCGCACGCCTCCAGTGGCATTTCCATATTCATCCAGCGTTTGAACATCATTCTCGCCGTAATTCAGCAGCAGCCCCGGAGGCGGGGGAACACCGGTGCTTACCCAGGCTTCCAGATTTGCCAGCGCTGCGTTCTGCAGAAATCCACTCGGATAAGGGCTGCGTGGACCGAAGCCGCAGGTCAGCGGAGGCATGGGAGCCCCGGCTGCAAGGATATCCGCGTAGGCCGGCCCGAAGTCAAGCTCATTCGGCGTGGCATGAGCTGCACTCGCCAACTCGTACTCGCGGAATTGATCGGGATACTGGTTACTATCCTCGCGTCGCGCTGCCTGGACGCTGGCCAGCACATCCTCGCTGTTGGTTGCCATGCGGATCACCGGCACGCCGGCATTGTGGATCTCTGCAGCCCCCGTGCCCGCAGGAGCCGGCGAGCACTGGTTGATGGGCGCCGGAGTGTTGAAACCGGCAACATCAAGAAACCCATCAAACATATATTTGCCATTGCGCTGCCTTGCGAGCGGGTGCACCGCATCGATGTAGGTCTGCAAATCGAAGCCCGATTGCGAATAGCCGTAACCGTAGACCCGCTTGACGTTGTAGTTGCGCAACGGGTTGTCGTCGGCATCGCTTCTGGCAAGGGCCGCGATCTGACTGAAGATGTCCCAGAGAAGTCCGTCCTCGGTCGTGCGGGAACTGTCCCCGGCAATGATCGTCGAAAGAGTCGTACAGTTCTGGGAATCGGTCACCGGGAGCGGATTGGCCCAATTCAGGGGTGCATAGCGCGTAGGATTGAAGCGCTGCAGCGCGGCGGCCGTGACTGGCTTGCTGGTGAAACCGATCCAGATGTCGCCGTTGTGCACGATCTGCTCTTTGGAGAGAGCCCAGCCGATTTCAAAGTCCACGAGATTGGTGGCGTTCAGAATTTCGACGATGACGTTTCCGCTGAAACGCCGGGGATCGATAGGCCGCCGGATCAGCATACGCGTGGTATAGGGTGCATTGGCTGTGCGCACAGTGGCGGGATTCGGCGGGGTCCAGTCATAGACGTTGGCGGTCCCGCTGACGAAGTACTCATCTTCGACATAGCCCACGCGCTTTAGGTCTTCGGGGACATTGAGATGATTCGCCGCCCCGAGGGGATAGGAGTTGGCGGTTACTGGGACATAGGTAGCATGCGGGACAGGCACGGACTGCGCGGTAACCGGGGAAGTTGCAGCCAGAGCGCAGACTACGCCGCAAACGGCGGAATACAAGAGAACGCGCAGGCTGTCGGCAAGAAACCATTGAGTTTCTCCCAATTCCTCGCGAACTGCACTTTCTGGTAAACTCATGAGATTTTCCATCGGAATCCTCCAGGAAAACAACGCGGAACTCCGAAAAGCACCGCTGTCTTCAGATAAACCCTTTTGAATGGATCGCACAGAGCTACCCTTACCGCCTCACCGGAAGCCGGAGCAGAAAGCAGGAGTCATGACAATGCCCCGCAGCCTGCGCACGCCTTGCCAGCCAGCGGTAAAGACTTTGCTGCGTCCCGTGTTTCGCTTGACGCTCTGCGCCAAATCAAAACGAACTGATGACGTTTACCCTTGCAACCCGGAAAGAATGGTGCAGAAATGAAAACTACACCTCCAGCTGCGCCGGGGAGCTTCCTGTTCGGCAATCCCTATCGAGGCCGGAGGGCCGCTACAAACTTCGAGATAGATTCCATCGGCCGAACTGGCCGCGGCAGCCCAAAGTCGGGTTGTCGCGGCCAGTTTTCGGGTTGGATGATTAGATTCCGGAACCCATGATGATTCCAGCGGCCACAACGGCGCCGAGCAGCGGTCCAATGATCGGAACCAGGGCATAACCCCAATCTGAATCGCGCTTGCCTGGAATCGGCAGGATCAGATGGGCCAAACGGGGACCGAAGTCACGAGCAGGATTCATAGCATATCCGGTAGGACCGCCGAGCGACAGGCCGAGACCCCAAACCAGTACGCCCCACAGCCACGGGCCCCACCCTGCGGCCAGGCCGGTAGCTCCGCCAACCGCCTTGTTGCCAAAGGTCAGGCCGATGGTAATCAGAGCAGCGGTGGCGATGACTTCTGTCAGGGTGTTGGAGGCAATATTCTTAATCGCTGGGCCTGTGCAGAAGATGGCCAGCTTGAGGCCTGGATCTTCCGTTTCCTTCCAGTGGAGCAGGTAAACCAGGTAGACCAGAATGCCGCCTGCAAGGCCGCCAGCCACCTCTGCGAGAAAGCAGGGAAGGAAGATAGGCCAGTTGGTTGGGTGAAGGATGCACACTGTGAGTGCAACCGCCGGGTTGATGAACGCAAAAGGACTGCCGCACGCAAGCGCAGTGCAGATGCCCATGGTTACGGCAAATGCCCACCCTGTCGTAATGACAATCCAGCCCGAATTCTGTCCCTTGGACTTGTTAAGAAGAACGTTCGCGACAACACCGTCACCGAGAAGAATCAGTACCAGTGTGCCCATAAACTCGCCGAAAAGTAAACCGTGCATCTGGAATCTCCTTGATTTTTTGATTTCTTTGTGCCCGGATTTCTCCGGGCACTCGTTGATACATCCATTGGCCTCCCGCTAAAGCAGGACCATGGCGCCGCTGGCTACTCCGCCCAATCAAAGGTGCGCGTGACAGCCTTCTTCCAGAAGTGATAGAGGCTTTCGCGCTTGGCAGCGTCCATCGTCGGCTTCCAACGATAGTCCTCTGCCCAGTTGGCGATGATGTCATCCGTGTCCTTGAAGTAGCCGACCGCGAGCCCGGCAGCGTATGCCGCGCCAAGAGCCGTCGTTTCCAGCACTTTGGGACGGATCACCGGCCGTTGGAGAATGTCAGCCTGGAACTGCATCAGCGTCTGATTGACGACCATGCCGCCATCGGTGCGCAGATTGTCCAGCTTGATTCCGGAGTCCTTCTGCATCGCATCCACCACTTCGGCGACCTGGAAAGCGGTTGCTTCCAGAACTGCACGCGCGATGTGGCCCTTGTTGACGTAACGCGTCAGGCCAACGATGGCGCCGCGCGCGCTGTCCTTCCAGTAAGGTGCATAGAGCCCGGAGAATGCGGGCACGAAATAAGCGCCGCCGTTGTCAGTCACGGTGAGAGCCAGAGTCTCGACATCAGAGCTCTTCGCGACCATGTTCAGGTTGTCGCGCAGCCACTGCACCAGAGCGCCGGTGATTGCAACCGAGCCCTCCAGGGCATAGATGGCCGGCTTGTCGCCGATCTTGTAAGCCAGCGTGGTCAGCAGTCCACTGGTCGAGGGAACAGCCTTTTCGCCGGTGTTCATGAGCATGAAACAGCCGGTTCCATAGGTGTTCTTTGCTTCGCCGGGCTTGAGGCATGCCTGGCCAAACAGAGCAGCCTGCTGGTCGCCAAGATCACCGGCAATCGGAACGCCCTTGACCGCAGCGATCGTAGCGTTGCCGTACACTTCGGAGCTGGAGACGATCTTGGGAAGCATGTGCTTCGGAATCCCGAAGTCCTTCAGTATCTCGTCGTCCCATTGGAGGGTCGCCAGATTCATCAGCTGGGTGCGGCTGGCGTTGGTCACGTCGGTCACATGTACACCGCCGTTGATGCCGCCGGTCGCATTCCAAATACAGAATGTATCGATGTTTCCGAAGATCAGCTCGCCGGCTTCAGCAGCTTCGCGCGCGCCCGCAACATTGTTCAGAATCCAGCGAATCTTGAGACCGCTGAAATAAGTCGCCAGAGGAAGGCCGGTCTTGGCCCTGTAGCGATCCTGGCCGCCGTTCGCCGTGAACTCCTGGACCGTATCCGCAACGCGCGTATCCTGCCACACAATGGCGTTATAGACAGCCTTGCCCGTCTTCTTGCTCCAGACTACCGTGGTCTCGCGCTGGTTGGTGATGCCGATGGCTGCCAGGTCTGATGGCCGCAGGCCCTTGGCTTCCATAGCTTCGGTGATGACTTCTTCCACGCGCCGTGCGATCTCCGCCGGATCATGCTCAACCCAGCCGGGCTTCGGGAAGATCTGCTCATGCTCTTTTTGCGCAACGCTGACGATGCGGCCTGTCTTGTCGAACACGATAAAGCGGGAGCTCGTCGTCCCCTGATCAATTGCTCCAACATAATCTGCCATTATTGGTGTCCCCTCTCTGGATTTCCAGACGTTGGTCCGGCTTTTGAGCCGGAGTTTCTTACACGCGGGATAGCTGTCCAGCGGTCTCGGACAGGCGATGAATCGACTCGACATAGGTAGTGACGGCCTCTGTCGTTTGCGACTCGTTCCAGCCAAGTTCTTTGCCGAGCAGCCGGCCCACAACAGGCGCGGCGGCGATTGCGTTTTTCCAACTATGGAATTGAATGCCGACACGTCGCGCGAGGATGTCTTCTATAGACTGAGCCATCTCTTCACGCACGCAATATACAACTTCACCAGCAAGTGCTGCACTTCCTGGATAGAGCGGCTGGCGAAGTTCGGGCTGGCTGGCCGCCACATCGAGAACCTGAGGCGCCGCCGTACCGAACTTTTCCGCGAGGTGCTGGGCAGTCTCCGCAGACAGCGAGTACCGCTCAGACAGTTCGCGCCAGTAACCGGGGTGAAAATCCTTTGCGCCAGCGAGCAGAAAATCGAGCGTCTTGCAATGCGCGTGCTGGTCTCCCAGCACGTTCATCGCATGATTGACCCCGTCTTCAGCCATGGCCCGGTGAGTGGTCCACTTGCCGCCGAGAATACTCACCAAGCCGCTTTGCTCGTCGACTTCAACTTCATGGTCGCGAATCAGCTTTTTGGTATTCACTGCGTCTTTGGATGCCACCAGCGGACGTGCTCCGGCAAAAGCAGCCTGCACATCCGCAAGGGTGTATGCGGTGTTCAAGTACCGGTTGGTGTACTTGAGCAGATACGCAATCTCCTTTTCGTTGGCGGCCAGCCCTTCGTCGGAATCGATCTCATCATCGGTTGTTCCAACCAGGAGGCTGCCAAGCCACGGAATCGCAAAGATGACCCTTCCATCCTCGGTTTTGGGAATCAGCAGAGCCGCGTCACTGCCCATCGGCTCCACCGGGAGGAGAATATGTATTCCCTTGCTCAGACGAAGGCGCCGAACGATATTCGGGTTCGCCATGAGCCGGATCTCGTCCGCGTGGGGGCCTGTGCAATTCACAAAAGCCCGCGCGCTGACATTGAAGTGTTCGCCGGAAATCTGGTCCACAACTTCCACAGAAGCGAGTTTTCCGGCTGCATCGCGGCCGAACCCCACCACCTTTGCGTAGTTGAGAAGCTCCCCGCCCTGCTGCGCGAAGGTTTGCGCCAGGGTAATGCCGTAACGGGCGTCGTCGAACTGGCCGTCGGCGTAGGATACGGCTCCGACGATCTTGTCGCCACGCAACCCGGGCAACCGTTCGAGGGCCTGAGCTTTGGAAAGAATGCGGGTAGGAAAGAGACGGGCCTTTCCGGAAATCACATCGTACATTTTCATGCCGATTGCGAAATAGACCATCTCATAAAAGCTGAAGCACGGCACCAGCAGCTCCAGCGGGTGCGCCAGGAAGGGCGCTGCATGAAGCATATGAATGCGTTCATGCAGCGCCTTGCGCACCATCTTGAACTGGCCGAGGTCAAAATCGGCCACGGCCTGCTGCAGGTACCGTACTCCTCCATGTACCAGCTTGGTGGATTTACTGGAGGTGTGCGAAACGAAGTCCGCTCCTTCCAGAAGGAGGGTTGATTTCCCCCGCAACTGGGAATCCAGCGCACTGCCGGTTCCTGTTGCTCCTCCCCCAACGACGCACACATCGAATTGGCGATTCCGGATTGCCTGAAGTGCGCCGGTACGGCTTTTCATCAACCTCTCCTTGCGTGCCTTATGTTTCGATTGTCTGCTGCGTCTTAGAAGTCAACAAACACGCGCATGCCGGCAACGGTAGCGGACTTGTTGCTGCCGCCCACGCTCGAATAGTGCTGGTAGACGGGCTGGAACTGCAGCCACGGGAAGACATGCAGATCGTAGTTGACTTCGATCTGAGTCTCGTTGTTAAGCGTGTAGCCGGGGCCGTAGTACGCAGTCATTGCGTCGTTGTAGTCGCTGCCGATCTTGGCATAAGTCATACCGACGGCCAAGGTGTCGGTGGGGCGGCAGGTAATCGGACCGTTGAAGACCGCACCGGCGACAAATTCCGTCGGCACTTCGCTCTTTTCCTGCGGGCCCGTGTTCACGCCGAACAGCACGTCAAGACCGCGGTTGCTGCCTGCGGCTACGCGATAAACCGGCTGGTTGACCATCGCATAAACTTCGTAGTTGTGGTCGACGTACACCTCGTCGTCGATCAAAACACCGCCATCGTAGCTGATGCCCGTGGAGGCGTTCTTGCTCAGACCTGCCTTGTGGACGGCGCCACTAGCGTTATAGAGGTTCCAGTAGTCAGCTGTCTTGCTGTAATCGACAAAACCGCTGCAGCCGGTATACGCCGAGCAGCTTCCAGCCTTGCTGCCGTTGTAGATGTAGCCGACCTGGATCTGGCCCTGATAGTTCTTCTGGTCCGGGGTGTGGTTGGCGAAGGTGTTGTAAAACACCGCCGTATCCCAGGTGTTGCCATGAGCGCCGCTCATGGGCTTCCAGCCGGTCGGATAATCATGCTCCTCGCCGTCGTCGGGGGGCATGAAGAAGCCGGACTCCACAGCAAAGTACTTGTTGGGAGTGATCTTCAGGTTGACCGCGGGAGAGGATTCAGGATCGTAGGAGGGGCGGGCATTGCCCAGGTTGCCGAAGTCATAATCCAACGGCTCCATGACGAAGGCGCCGCCGTAGGGCTGCAGTCCGTAGCGGTCGCGGGCGGCAAAGATGCCGGCTTCGATCGAGACCTTGTTATCGAGGAACTTCTGCGTCAGGGTGATGGAATCCAGGCGGAACTGATGGGAGCTGACGATGCCGCTGGGGTTGGAGATGCTGCCGATGACGCCGCCCATGTTCGAACCGTTCTGCCATAGACCGGTCGACCAGAGGGACAGACCCTTCAACGCGCTGAACTTTCCAAAGTCCACGTTGATCGTGCCGCGCAGACGCTGCCAGTCGGTGAGCCTGCGATCGGTCCCGGTCGGGTTGGCAGGATCAGCGAGTATATCTGTGACATAGAAGAAGTCAAAGCTGAAGCCCTTGTCGGCCAGCTTTTCGCGTCCCGGTCCCCAGTTGAGCATGTGGGCCTGGGTGGTAAATGTCGGTACGGCTGCCGCCGGCGAAGGCGCTTCGGCCGCGGGAGTCGCTGTCGCGGTCGCCGTGGGAGCTGCGGTCGTGGCAGGGTCCGCTCCGGTGAGGCCAAAGACGGCGCGCGGGCACAGGAACAGTGCGACCGCCAGGCCGGCAATTGCCAGGATTCCCGCATTCCAGTGGCGCGGGTTAAAGCTGAGTTTCATTGAAGATCTCATTCGTGGTCTCCTCCAGGGTTACAAATCATGACAGGGTTGCAAATCATGAGTTTCTGTTTATGTCAAAAAAGAGCCAGACAGTCCAGGCACATTATCGAGTCCCCCCTGAGGGGGGCACACTCATGCATCCAAACAGTCGGGCTCTCTTAATCTCTGCGCCGAAAAACGCCTAATCATAAACACTCTGCGTGAAAAAAAGCAAGGGTATTTTTAAAATTATTCCGGTGCTTCAGGCTTGTCAGACAGGTGTCTGCCGCCGGCCTGAGCGGGCCGGTCTGGACGCCGCTATCGGGTTGATTCAGATGGTTCCCGGCAAGGAATTATCGGAGTGAAGTGGAAGGAAACCGGTCTATAATTCTTGAGCCGCTGGAGGACGCCCTTTCGCGGCCGCTAATGAATCCACATCTGGGGATTGCTGATCGAGACCGCGCTGATCCCCTGCGAGAGCAGTTCCTCGACTTCCTTCATGGTGCGGAGCAGCCCGCCGCCCACGACAGGAATATCGAGCGAACTGGCTTGAACGATCCCCAGCAGTTTGGGCGCCGCCATGGCAGGCAGCGCCTCCAGCGCATCCACAGGCGAATTTCTCAACTGATTGGTGATGGTATCCATCGATCCGCTATCCAGCAGGAAAGTCCGCTGGATGACATAAAGGCCGATCTCATGAGCGTGACGCAACGGATCCAGGTGCGTGGAGATGATCCCGCTGGCTCCACAGCGCTTCAGGTAATTCACGGCATACCTGTCGCGCGAGAAGCCATTGAGTAAATCCAGATTGACGATGGCCAGCTTGCCTGCCGCCAGAATCTTCTGGATCATGGATTCGCAGTTTTCCGGATCTCCCGTCAGGAAATAGACCATCTTGCCGTGCGCGGCTGCTGCCTGATCCACATGCTCGAACTTGCGGACCGCGGGGATGATGGGAGTTCCCTGCAGGAAAACCCGCAGCGGTGTCAACTTTTCCTGCATGAAGATTTTTTCGCTCTCCTCGGCCTTCGAATCAGGAAAGACCACTCTACTATCGAACTTGAAGAAGGCCGTTCAGACACATCAGGAAACGTATCCGGATCGAAGCTCTACCTTCATTATCTTCCCGGATTGAACACAATCATATACAGAGCGCGGGGCAACAGCAAGGGAAATGTTTTCAAGGCTTTCGCCCGCGCGGGGCTATTTTATGTCCGCGGCCGGGAGAATGATCGCGGTCCTGTTCTCATTTCAAGCTCCGGGCTTTCTGCTCCTCCTCACTCCATGGCTCACTCCATGGCTCACTTCATGGCAACGCAACTGGCGCCAGACCGGAAGCTTGCAAATGCATTCGGGGGCAAAATCGCGGACCTTGTCGCGGAGCGGGGATTCAAGGCTGTTGAGTGCTCCATAATTTGACGGTTGACAACTGTTCTTTGCGCGCGCGATACTTAGTTGCTTTTTAGTCTGTGCCGTTTCGTGAAGAGTGTCTGAGAAAGCGCGAACGGGTGACTGAATGCTGCTGAAGAAGTCAGGATCAATCCTCTGAGCCAGAAACTGGTTTTGGATTCAGAGGATCAGCGGTGCGAGCCTTGTCATGGTATTTTGAACGCCTTGGTCGAGGTTTAAGAATCCTTCCTGCTGCAAAGCTTCCAGGATTCCGGTTATCTGTACAAATGCGACTTTTGGCGCTCGTTGACGGCTTGCCAACATGAATTCATGTTGCCGCGCCGCGTTGGATTCCTTTTTATAGTCTTTTCTGGCCGGATCTGAAAGCGGCCGGGAAGCGAACCCACCGCGACACTGAAACATGGGCCGGCCGAAAGTTGCGGCAGGGCGCTCATCGCTGGCATTTCTCTTTTCTTCTCCCGCAGATCAAGTTAGGCCGATGCGTATGGATCGGCAGTTAGAGCCGAGGGGCGTGGGCGCTATTGTGTGCCGGGCCGTAAGGTGGCCTGCATCAAGCGCGAAAGGAAGAGCATGGAGTCAACTCAAGTTGTCATTATCGGTGGAGGCGCGACGGGCGCGGGCATTCTCTGGGATCTGAGTTTGCGGGGCATCTCCGCCACGTTGCTGGAGCAGGGCGACATCGCCAATGGAGCCACCGGGCGCTGTCACGGCCTGCTGCATTCCGGCGGCCGCTACGTCGTCAAGGACGCTGAAGCTGCCCGGGAATGCGTCTCTGAAAACCGCATCATCAAGGCCATTGCACCGCATTGCGTGGAGGCTGTCGGAGGGCTTTTCGTACAGTGTGCCGAGGACGATCCGGCATATTTCGAAAAGTGGTGGAGCGCCGCGGAGACCATCGGCCTGGGCAGCAAGCGCCTGAGCGCCGAGGAAGCGCGCGCGCTCGAACCAAACGTGGGCAAGGATATTCGGGGCGCATTCACCTCTGAAGACGGGCATGTCGATGTCTTCCGCCTGGTGCTGGCCAACCTGGAGGCCGCCGTCGGGCGCGGCGCGCGCTTCCATACGTATAGCAAGGTGACTTCGATTCGCATCACCGATGGACGCGCGCGCGGGGTGCATTATCGCGACACGCGAACCGGCGAGGAGCACGAAATCGCCTGCGAGATGATCATCAACGCCTCGGGCGGCTGGGCGCAGAGCGTTGCCGCGCTGGCCGGCATCGAAGTCCCGGTGCGCTGCGACAAGGGTAGCCTTCTGGTGCTTAACCATCGGCTGAACACCAGGATCATCAATCGCTGCCGCAAGCCGGGCGATGCCGACCTCCTGGTGCCCGCCGGGCCGGTGTGCATCCTGGGAACAAGCTCCATACAGATGCCGGGCCCCGAGGGGCTGACCGTTTCTCCCGAGGAGATCGATCATCTGCTGGAACTCGGCGATGAACTGATTCCGGGACTGAGGGAGGCGCGCCTGATGCGCATCTTCTGCGGGGTGCGACCGCTCTACGTGCCCAAGGCAAAGGGGGGCGCTGGAGGCCGAGAAATCAGCCGCGGTTATGCCCTGCTCGATCACGAGGCGCAGGATGGCCTCAGCGGTTTCATTTCGATTGTCGGGGGCAAACTCACCACCTATCGGCTCATGGCGGCGGTGACCTGCGACTGCGTGGCGAAGAAACTCGGTGTCAATGTCGAATGCACGACCGACAAGGTGCCGCTGCGGCCGGCCGTCGATCAAAGTACGCACCAGCGCAGCCTTCATTCCTTGCCGCAGGCCGTGACGGAAAAGATCGAAACCCGTCTTGGCCAGGCGGTCAACCATGTCCTGGATGCCATCGAGGCGCACCCCGAACTGGCGGAGATTGTCTGCGAGTGCGAGATGGTCACGCGCGGCGAACTGGAATACGTTCTCGGCAAATCCAATCCGAGTCCCACGCAAACCATCGCCGACATTGGCCGGCGGACCCGCCTGGGCTACGGCCCCTGCCAGGGAACCTTCTGCGGATACAAGGCCATGCTGGCAGGTTTTCAGACGGACCACTGGACGGCTTCAGAGGCTGCCACGGAATTTTCCGCCTATATTCATGAGCGCTGGAAGGGGCAGTCCTTCATTCAACAGGGGAAGCAGCTTGATCAGCTCAGTCTGAGCCACGACCTCTACGGCGCGGACGTCGAAGTCTGCGCAAATTCCGGAGAGCAAGATGGAAAGTAATCGTTACGATGTCGTTGTTGTCGGCGCCGGAATCGCCGGTCTTACCGCCGCGGGAGCGGCCGCCCATCAGAACCTGAAGGTGGCGCTGGTTGCCACCGGGCCGGGATCCTTTGTGCTGGGAACCAGTTCGGTGAAGGCGCACGAGCTTTTGGAAGCCGGCCAAACGCATGAACTGAGCGAGGCGATCGCGTTCTGTCGCGAGATGGCCCGCCTGGCAGGTTGCCCGCTGGAGGAAGATGCCGCGGACGGGCGCTGGCTGCCCACCCTTCTTGGCGCCTTTCAGCGCGTAGCGCTGGCGCCCCGCGCCCTGTGGCAAGCCGCGCCGCGCGAGGGAGCCTCGGCCGCGGTTGTCGGCATTCACGGGCTGACCACCTTCGATGAAAACTTCATGGCCGACCGGCTCAACGAGAACGCGCGCCGGATTGGTTCCAGTTGCATTTATACCGCTCATCAAATCTCTTTCACGCGCGATTTTGGAATCCCGGTTTCTTCCGTGCGCGTCGCCAAGTGCTTCGATCGCGACCCTTCCTTCCGCGCTGAATTCGCGTCCGCTTTGAGGAAGGCCGTTTCCGGAGCCCAGTACATCCTTTTGCCCGGCCTGCTGGGGATGAATTCCTCCGCGCAGCAGATTGCCGAATTTGAACGGGAAGTCGGCTGTGCGATCGGCGAACTGCCGACTTTGCCTCCGTCCATTCCCAGCCTGCGTCTCTCGCAGCGCCTGGAGGGTTACCTGCGCAGGGCGGGCGTGGAGTTTTTCCGCGGATACCCGGTGGAACAAATCGAGATTCACGAAGATTCACCGATTCGGCTGCAGGTTGCAAGTCCGGGCCACCCGATGATCCTGCGCGGCGAGAGCGTGGTGCTGGCTTCCGGTCAGCACTCCGCCAGCCTTCTGGGCGGGCAATGCGCGGGCCGCGACCAGCAGATGCACCCGCTTACCGCGGCCGGTTCGGCGATGGCGCAGAATCTCTTCGTCGCCGGCTCGCTTCTGGACAACGGCTCCGGCAACAGCGGAGAGGCGATAGAAATTCTTACCGGCTACCGCGCGGGAACTCTCGCGGCGGCTACAAGGGGATGCTATGCGGGCAGATGACTTTGCAATCGACAACTGTTTGAAATGTTCCATATGCAACACCGTTTGTCCGGTGCTCAGCGTCCATCCGCAGTATCCTGGCCCCAAACAGCTGGGCCCGGAGATGGAGCGGTTGCGCCGGGAAGGCATTCATACGGATTCGAAGTGGGTGGAATACTGCCTGGGGTGTCACCGTTGCGATGTTGTGTGCCCCAATCAGGTTCCCGTGTCCGAGATGATCGCGGTCGCCAAGGCGGAGCACGTCAAGACGCCGGTGCACCAGTTGCGCGACTGGTGGTTTGCCCGTCCCGGCCTGTTGGGCGAGCTGTCGACCATTGTGCCGTCGGTCACCAACTTCGGGCTGTCCATGAAGCCGGCGCGAGCCCTGATGTCCAAGCTCATTCAGATTACGCCGGAGCGAAAGTTTCCCGCGTACACGAAGCCGAGCCCGCGGAAGGCCGAGACGAACGGCAAGGAAAGGCCGCAATTCGTCTTCTTTCCCGGCTGCTTCATCCGCTATAACCGGCCCGACCTCGCCGAGAAGGTGGTCAACCTGATGGATCGCAATGGCTTTGGAACCGAAGTGGCCGCAACGGATTGCTGCGGTGTGCCAGCAGTTGCCAACGGCGCCGCGGATCTGGCGCGCTCGCTGGCGCGCACCAACATCAAGGCTCTGGCCGCTCAGGTGGACGCGGGACGGCGTATCGTCACCACCTGTTCGAGCTGCGGACACATGCTGAAGACAGGATTCGGCAGCCTTCTCTCGGAGGACAAAGAGTTGGCCGAGGGGGCGCGCAAGGTTGCCGACAACACATTCGACCTGGCTGAGCTGCTCATGATGCAGTCGGATGAGGGAAAGCTCAACACCGATTTCCAGAAGACCGACGTGCACCTCGCCTACCACGCGCCGTGCCACCAGAAGTCGCAGGGAACCGGACGCCCGTGGTATCACCTGCTGGGTCAGGTTCCCGGCGTGTCGATCGACGATCTCGATGCAGGATGTTGCGGCATGTCCGGCACCTTTGGCTTCAAAGAGGAGAAGTATGACGTCTCCATGGCGATCGGACAAGATCTGTTTGCAAGTGTCCGCGCCTCCGACCCGCAGTTTGTGGTCACCGAATGCGCCACCTGCCAGATGCAGATCGAACATGGAACCGCAGTCAACACAATGCATCCCGTGGAGGTTCTGTTGCAGGCCTACGAGGGACGCAACTCGAAATAAAGTCCGAAAAGGACGATTCATCCAGCCCGCGGGCAACTTCAGCCCGCGGGCGCTTGATTTTCACGCGAGCGCCCTGCGGGTTGGCCAAGAGACCGTCCAGGGAAGCACCTCGGCCCATCCGCTCCTCCAACCCCAGCCGGGAGCGCATTCTCACTTCTCCAGGAGTGTGTCGGGCATAGATTCGTGACGGAGCCTACAGCGTGGGCAGCAGGTTCTGTTTTAAGTTCGAGCCATGGGCCAGAACTTCATTCCTGACACGGTCAACCAGACGCTGCTGTTTCCC
>Ga0182030_10010196_pt1 | contig 19138 bp, 15 predicted proteins | sample 812S3MmetaG_FD_121299 | JGI IMG/M metagenome (GOLD analysis project Ga0182030, IMG submission 121299) | Permafrost microbial communities from Stordalen Mire, Sweden - 812S3M metaG (Illumina Assembly) | ecosystem: Environmental > Terrestrial > Soil > Wetlands > Permafrost | place: Sweden... | reverse complement strand
CACGCCGCCCGCGGTCCGTCTTGAGAATGTCACCAAGGAGTTCAAAGGGATGGTGGCCGTCGATGACCTCACGCTCGAACTCGCGCCCGGTGAGTTCTTCGCCCTCCTCGGACCTTCGGGTTGTGGCAAGACCACGACACTGCGCATGGTCGGCGGTTTTGAGCAACCCTCGAGCGGGAAGATCTTCCTCGGCGGCGAGGACATCACGTTCATGCCGCCGTATCGCCGCGACGTCAACACGGTGTTCCAGTCCTACGCACTCTTTCCGCACCTGAGCGTCTTCGACAACGTCGCCTTCGGGCTGCGTCGAAAGGGCAAGGAGAAGGACGAGATCAAGCGCCTGGTCGAAGAGCACCTTGAGATTCTCGGGCTCGGCGGTTTCGGTCCGCGGGCGGCGACGCAACTCTCGGGTGGACAGCAACAGCGCGTCGCGTTGGCGCGCGCGTTGGTGAATCAGCCGAGAGTGCTCCTGCTCGACGAACCCATGGGCGCCCTCGACGCCAAGATCCGAAAGACCATGCAGGTCGAGCTCAAGCGGATTCAGCGCGAGGTGGGCATCACGTTCCTTTACGTGACCCACGACCAGGACGAGGCCATGGCGCTGGGCGATCGGATCGCGGTCATGCACGCCGGCAAGTATGAAGACCTGGGCGCCCCGCAGCGCGTGTACGACGAGCCAGCGACGCAGTTCGTGGCGGAGTTCCTCGGGGCCTGCAACCTCCTCGCGGTCACTTCGGAGCGCGGCGAGCTTCGACTGCCCGACGGCGCCGCGGTCGGATGTCGGCCGGGCTCGATGGCCAACAAGTTGGACGAGATCGCTCAGGTCGGGGTGCGACCCGAGAAGATGCTCCTTCGACGAGCCGGCGCCGCACCGGCGACGCCCGGAGCGGCGTCCAACACGGTGAGTGCGACGATCACGACGACGATTTACCTCGGAGCGACCTCGGAGTACGAACTCGTGACGACCTGGGGAGGGCCGTTACACATCCTCGCGCAGAACATCAGTGAAGCGGACCGCTTCGTTCCGGGCGACGAGGTCACCGTGTCGTGGGAACACGATCACGGATTCGCGCTGCCCGCCTCGCCGCACGCCGTACCGGTCGCGGCTGCGCGCGCCGAAGAAAGTGAAGTGTGAGCGCCGACGAGCTCGCTGGTGAGGGTGCGCGGGCCCTGGACCCGGCCCTGTGGCGCGGTCTCACCCAACGCCGAATGTCGCGACGAGACGCGCTCGGCGTCGCGGGCAAGGGCGTCGGCCTGCTCAGCATGGCGGCCCTTCTCGCGAGCTGCGGCATCGCCGGATCGGCCGAGCGGCGCGGCGCGGCGAATATCGATTGGGCGTCGTTCTGGAAAGAGCAGACGGCGACCAAGCAACTCAACTTCGCCAACTGGCCGCTCTACATCGACTCCGAACACGGCAAGACAGTCTCGTTAGAGCTCTTCACCAAGGCAACGGGCATCAAGGTCAATTACGAGCCGGTGATCCAGGGTGACGACTCTTTCTACGCGACCGTCGAACCGGAGTTGGCCGCTCAAGAGGTGACGGGCTACGACCTCATGGTCATCACCAACGGGTGGTACTTCTCCCAGCTCGTCGAAAACGGATTCCTGAACGAACTCGACCTCTCGAAGCTCCCGAATTTCTTCAAGTACGCGAGTCCCCTCGTGAAGAACCCGAGTTACGACCCCGGCAATAAGCACTCAGTGACGTGGCAGACCGGCTTCACCGGCATCGCCTACAACACCAAGATGATTACGCGCGAGATAACCAGCTTCAACGATCTCGCTGATCCCGCCTTTCGCGGTCACGTCGGGATGATGAACGACAACGTGGAGCTCGGCAGCGCCGCGCTGTTGCGAATGGGCGTGGACCCGGTGACGTCGACCATGGCCGACTGGCAGGAGTCGACCAAGTGGCTCGAGAAGCAGCGACCGCTCGTGGCCGGCTACTACGACCAGAGTTATATCTCGCACTTGGAAAATGGCGACACCTGGATCAGCCAGGCCTACTCCGGCGACATCTTCCAGGCGAATCTCTCGGGCTATCCGCACCTCAAGTACGTGACGCCGAAAGAGGGTCAGATCGTCTGGCACGACAACATGGTCATACCCCGTCAGGCTCAGAACGCCCTGAGCGCGCTGGCGTGGATGAACTTCTACTACACGCCCAAGATCGCCGGGATCGTCGAGGACTGGGTGAGTTACGTGTGCCCGGTGCCGGCGGCCCAGGACTACATCCTCGACGTGATCAAGGACCCGACGGTCGCGAACAGTCCGCTGGTCTTCCCGTCGGCGCAGGCCGCCAAGCTGTCCCACAGTTACTACATCTATCGCGACTACAACGACTACCAAGCGTGGAACGACACGTACAACCCCATCATTGAGTCGTGAGCACTGACCGGATCGAGTCGGCGCGACCGACGTACCGTCAACCGAGTTGGTTGCGTCGTCACAGCCCGCCGTACTGGTTGAGCCTGGTCGGCGGGGGATGGATGTTGCTCTTCTTCCTCATCCCTCTCGTCTCGGGGCTGATCGTCTCGCTGGAGACCGGCAACCCGGTGAGTGGCTACACGTTGACGTGGAACTGGCACATCTATTCGCAACTGTTCGTGCACTCGGACATCCCGTACACGACCTTCCTCATCCGTTCGATCTACTACGGCGTCGCGACCACGATCTTGAGCATTCTGATCGCGTATCCCATGGCGTACTTCATCGCCTTTCGCGTCAGCGTGCGTTGGAAGAGTCCGCTCATCTTGCTCGTGCTGCTCTCGTTCTTCGTGTCCTTCGTCATTCGAACCGACATGTGGTCCTTCGTCCTGGCCCAACAGGGATTCGTCATCACGACGCTGCGTAAGTTGCATTTGGTGTCGTCGAACTTTCACATTTTGGGCACGTCCAATGCCGTGATCGGCGGCGATATCTATAACAACCTCCCTTTCATGGTGCTCCCGATCTACGTCGCGCTCGAGCGCATCGACCGGCGCATATTGGAAGCGGCGCGCGACCTCTACTCCAACGGGCGCCAGGTCTTCTTACGCGTCGTCCTGCCGCTCTCGCGCGCCGGAATCTTCGCCGGCGTCTTGCTCGTCTTCATCACGACCGTCGGTGACCCGGTGAACTCATCCCTGCTGGGCGGCGTCGGCACCTACACGATCGGCCAGGCCATTCAGGACTCGTACCTCACGAACCAGCAGTTCAACGTCGCCGCCGCCCTGTCGACAGTGTTGATGGTCATACTCGGCATCATCATGTTCGCCTACGCCAAGATCTTTGGTACCGAGAACCTAGAGAACCTGGTCTGACGTGACATCGATCTCTCGCCCTCGTCGTCCACGCCGGAGCCCGTGGCTCGCGATCTTCTTCTGGGTCGTGATGACGATCACCTTCGTGCCGATCGTCGTCATGATGCTCTACAGCTTCAACAACGCGCCGACCAGCCGCATCACGTTCGCGTGGAACGGTTTCACGACGTACTGGTATCAAAACCTCACTCAGGTTAACGGCCTCACCCACGCGTTCTTGATCTCGCTGGAGGTGGCGATTCTCTCGTCGCTCATTTCGGTCATCGTGGGAACGCCGGTCGCGCTCGCGCTCGGCCGGTTCCGCTTCTGGGGCAAAGGTCCGATCAACGCCATTGTGTTCGCCGACATCGCCGCCCCGGCCATCGTCGTCGGTGCCGCGTCGCTGTCGTTCTTCCTCTCGATTCGACTGAACACGGGACTGATCACGATTCTCATCGCGCACGTCGCATTCAACATCGCCTACGTCGTGGTCGTGGTTCGCGCACGACTGTCGGGGATGGACAGCGATATCGAAGACGCGGCGCGCGATCTTGGCGCCAACGCCTGGACGACCTTCACCAAAGTCACGCTGCCACTCATTTGGCCCGGCCTGCTCGCGGCGTTCCTGCTCGCCTTCGCCATGTCGGTGGACGACTACGTCATCACCAGTTTCATCGCCGGTTCGACGGTGACCTTCCCACTCTTCGTCTACGGTGCGGCCAAGGTCGGCCTCCCGCCGCAGGTCCTGTGCTTTGGCACGTTGATCTTCATCGTCGGTCTGATCGTCGCGCTCGCCAACGGTGCGCTCAACCGACATCACCTGACGCGCGCCGCCACTGAGGACTCACTCGCGGCCCAGCCCCAGCCCGTCGCAGCCGGCTAATCGCCACGGTTCGTGACCTCGTGACCCCACAACGCGCAGACCATGAGTGCTGTATCACTCGTTGGCGCCCGCTCTTGACCAGTGGCTACCGTGGATGGGGCCCTCTAAACCAGAAAGGGTGATCAACGATGATCATCGGCGTACCAAAAGAGATAAAGACCGACGAGTATCGCGTGGCGTTGACGCCCGCGGGAGCGCGAGAACTGACCGGTGCCGGTCACCGGGTGCTCATCGAACGAGGCGCCGGCGTCGGCTCGTCGATCGTCGACGCCGACTACGTGGCCAACGGAGCGACCATTGTCGAGTCGGCCGATGACGTCTGGTCCGAGAGCGATTTGCTCATGAAGGTGAAAGAACCAGTCGCGCCCGAATACCATCGCCTCAGCGCACACAAGAATCAGGTGCTGTTCACGTACCTGCACCTCGCGGCCTCGCGCGACTGCACCGAGGCGCTCGTCGCGGCGAACAACGTCGCGATCGCCTACGAGACAGTGCGCTTGCGCGACAACTCACTGCCGTTGCTCACGCCTATGAGTGAGGTGGCCGGTCGGATGGCACCCCTGATGGCCGCGCATCATCTGATGCGTCCGGGTGGGGGGCACGGCACACTGATCAGCGGCGTGCCCGGAGTCGCGCCCGCCAACGTCGTCGTGATCGGCGCCGGCGTGTCGGGACTCGCGGCCGCGACGATGGCGGCTGGCCTGCACGCCAACGTCAAAATCCTCGACCGCAACCTCGAACGACTGCGCCAGGTCGACATTCATTTCGATGGACGGGTGCAAACCATCGCTTCTTCGACCCTCGCGCTCGAAGATGCGTGCCTCGACGCCGACATCGTGATCGGCGCCGTGTTGGTCGTCGGAGCCAAGGCGCCCAAGCTCGTGAGCAACGATCTCGTGGCGCGGATGCGACCGGGCTCGGTGCTCGTCGACATCTCGGTCGATCAGGGTGGTTGCTTCGAAGCGACCCATCCGACCACGCACTCGGACCCGGTCTTCGAGGTCAACGGTTCGATCTTCTACTGCGTCGCCAACATGCCCGGGGCGTTTCCGTACACGTCGACCTACGCGCTCGCCAACGCCACGTTGCCCTACGCGATGGAACTCGCTCGCCACGGGTGGCGCGAGGCCGTGGTGGCTGATGACGCGCTCGCCGAAGGCGTCAACGTGGTCGAGGGCGCCGTCACGTACGGACCGGTGGCCGAATCCCTCGACATGGCCTTCAGTCCACTACGCTCGCTCCTGTAATCGGTGACGGCCCGAGGGCCGTGGTGCCGCCAAGGTTCTTGTAATTTTCACTCTACGGGGGATGTAATGTCGGACGCTTCGGTCAGTCACGTCGTGCACGCCGACACTCCCGATCCGCGACGATGGTTCGCGCTCGTCGTCATTGGTATCGCGCAGCTGATGGTGATCCTTGACGCCTCGATCGTGAACATCGCGCTCCCGCACGCGTCGCTGCCCAAAGCGCTCGGCGGACTGGCTATCGCCCAGAAGAACTACCAATGGGCGATCACCGCCTACACCTTGACATTTGGCGGGTTTTTGTTGCTCGGCGGACGAATCGGCGACTACATGGGTCGCAAGAAGGCGTTCCTCATTGGGCTGCTCGGTTTCGCGGGATCATCGTTGCTCGGTGGGTTCGCGCAGAATCAACAGTGGCTCTTCGGCGCTCGCGCGCTGCAGGGGCTCTTCGGCGCACTCCTCGCGCCCGCGGCACTGTCGCTCATCTCGGTCACGTTCACGGACTCCAAGGAGCGCGCCAAGGCCTTCGGCGTCTACGGTGCCCTCGCCGGCGTCGGCGGCGCGATCGGCCTCATCGCGGGGGGCCTCTTGACGCAGTACTTCTCTTGGCGCTGGTGCCTTTTCGTCAACACGCCCATGGCGATCATTGCGTTCTCACTGGCCGTGCCGAACGTTCAAGAGTCCAAGGTCGACGGCCATCCGCACTACGACGTCCCGGGCGCGTTGACGGCGACGGCGGGCATGTTGAGCGTCGTCTTCGGCGTCTCCCAGGCCTCTACCGACGGTTGGGGATCGACGAGTGCCTGGCCGTATTTGGTCCTCGGCGCGGTGTTGCTGGTGATCTTCTTCGTCATCGAGAGTCGCATCAAGGAACCGTTGCTGCCGCTGCGCTTGATCACTGATCGGGTGCGGGCGGGGGCGTTCCTCGCGCAACTCTTCGTGGGACTCGGAATCTTCGGCATGTTCTTGTTCATGACGTTCTACTTCCAGAACATCGAGCAGTACTCGGCCGTGAAGACCGGTCTGTTGTTCATGCCGTTCTCGATCGGGATCATCGTCGCGGCCGGCCTGACCAGTCAATGGCTCCCGAAGATCGGACCGCGCCCACTGGCGACCGCGGGCAACCTGATGGCGGCCCTCGGGATGCTCTACCTCTCGTTCATCAAGGTCGACAGTTCGTACCTCTCCAGCGTGATGCCCGCGATGATCGTCACCAGCCTGGGACTCGGCGTCGCCTTCGTGTCGATCGCCTCGACCGCGCTGTTCAACGTGCGGCCCGAGGACACCGGCGCCGCGTCTGCGGTACTGACGACGTCCCAACAGATCGGTGGCTCCTTTGGCACCGCGATCTCGAACACCATCGTCGTTTCCAGTGGCACCGCGTTCATGGTGGCGGCCCTGAAGGCGCACCCGTCGATAGCGGCCAAGGCCAAAGTGCTCTTGGTTGCGACGTCGCACGTCCACGGCTATGACGAGTCATTCCGCTTCGGTGCGTTGATGCTCTTCATCGCCGCCGTGGCGTTCTTCGGACTCGTCAACATCGACCGGGATCACCTCGGTCAGCACGACGAAGCGGCGAACGAGAGCTATCCGGCTTCGACGTAGGGGCAGTGGCGACAGCCACTCGCACAACAGGCGCCGCGCGCGACGTGCGTGGCCGCGGTCAAGACCGTGAGACCCGTGGACGGATCGCGATACGTCGACTCACCGGCGATGGTGGCGGCCTCGTGGGCCGCGGTAATCGCGGCGTAGTCCGAGCGCGACGGATCGCAACGACTCGGGTGCGGTCGAGGGACCGAAATACTCACTGAGCCAAACTAACGGCGTTTACCCTTCGACTCGCAGGACGACTTTCCCGAACTTGCCCGGTTGGGCGAAGAACTCGTACGCCGACGCCACGTCGTCCAACGCGAAGCTTTGCGCGACGGGTACGTGCACTTCGCCGGTGCGCCAACGAGGGACGAGTGTCTGGCTGACCCGATCGGCGACCTCACCTTTTTCTCTTCGCGAACGCGAGCGCAATGTCGAGCCGCTCAACGTCGAACGCGTGCCCATGAACGCCCGTAGATCGATCTCGACGCGACTGCCGCCCCCGGAAATGCCGATGACCACCACGCGCGCAAAGGGATTGAGGAGTCCCTGGGCGACGCTCAAGTGGGCCGCACCGACGAGTTCGAGGATGACGTCAACCCGACCCACCGCGCCGAGCGCATCGAGCGTGACGGTTTCGTCCGCGCCGCACTCGCGAAGCCGTTCGTGGTGCTCGTTCGTCCGCGTGACGGCGATGACGTGTGCACCGAGCGCGTGCGCGATCTGCACCGCGGCGACGCCGACACCGCCCGTCGCACCCGAGATGAGCACGTGTTCGCCGGCGTCGAGGTGACCTTGGGTGACGAGCGCGTCGTGGGCGGTCGTGAACGCCTCGGGGAATCCTCCGGCTTCATCCCAGCTCACGTGATCCGGCACGAACAGCAGATGTTCACTCGGTACCAGGCAGTGGGTCGCCTGCGCACCGCCCCCGACGATCGCGCAGACCCTTCTCCCGAGCAGCGGTTCGTGCACGCGTTCGCCCACGGCGCTGACGACGCCAGCCAGTTCCATTCCGGGTACGTCCGCGGGCCAGCCCTCGGGCGCGGGGTAGTGGCCAGCGCGTTGCATGAGGTCGGCGGCGTTGATCCCGGCACCCCGGACCGCGACGACGACGTCGTGGGGGCCGGGATTGGGCGTCTCTCGCTCTTCGACTTCGAGATTCCCATCACGGATGACGACGCAGCGCACTCGTGCAGCCTACGGCGCGTCGCGCTTCACGTCCGACCGATAGGGTCGCGGCATGACCATTTATGACATCCCCGTGCACAACCTCAATGGCGAAGCGAGTTCGTTGGCACCCTATGCCGGCAAGACCGTACTCGTCGTCAACGTCGCCTCCAAGTGCGGCCTCACGCCGCAATATGAAGGGCTCGAACAGTTGCAAAAGACCTACGAGGACCGTGGCTTCAGCGTCGTGGGTTTTCCGTGCAATCAGTTCGCCGGACAAGAGCCCGGGAGCGCCGAAGAGATCCAGACGTTCTGCTCGACGACGTACGGCGTCACCTTCCCGCTCTTCGAGAAGATCGACGTCAACGGCGAGGACCAGAGTCCGATCTACGCCGAGCTCAATCAGACGGCCGACGCCGAAGGCTACTCCGGTGACATTCGATGGAACTTCGAGAAGTTCCTGATCTCTCCGGACGCCACGGTGCAGCGCTTCTCGCCCACGGTGACGCCGGAAGACCCGATCCTCGTGGGTGCGATCGAAGCGGCGTTGAGTTAGCCGAGTCCTATCGTGCGATGCAGTCGCACGTAGGTGGGCTCGAATCCATAGTCCACCCAGTAGTTCCTCGCGCGACGATTGGTGACGCGCCAATTCGTTTCGACGAACTCGAAGTCGGCGTCGCGGGCGTCGCGCAGCGCCACGTCGATCATGGCCCTGCCGACGCCGAGGTGTCGATGCGCGGCGTCAACGGTGACCGCGCTCAGGTGCAACGTGTGTTCGAACGAGCCACGACGATGAGGTAACGGGAACGTGATGCACTGGGCGATGGCGTCGCCTTCGTATTCCACGATGTAGTGGTGCACTTCAGGATCTTCAAGCGTCTCAATGAGATCGTCACGTTTCGACGAGTGGTCGAGACCAATGGCGAAACTCGGCCCCACGCGCTGGACCGCGTCGAGTTCGTCGTCCAGGGCCACCGCAATCTCGATATCGGCGAAGCTGCCACGTCGAAGGGCGTAGCCCTCCGGAAGTGGGCGATCGACGCGATCGTCGAGGCGCAAGACCCCTCGCATGTGCATGCGCGCGAAACCCATCTCGTACCAGGGTTGGGTGGACGAGACGTCGTCAATGGTCCAGACGTAGTGCTCGAGCGCGCCGCGCTCGATCCACGACGCCCCCGCGGCGCTGTACAGTTCGCTCAAGACGTCGGTGTTTTCGAACGAGGCCCCGTCCGGTCCGATCCACACGCCGTGGCCGTAGGGCTCGCTTTCGAGCAGCGCCCCGTAGAGATGGCCCACGATCTCACCGTCGCGTTCAGCGACCCACGTCTGATCGGTGCTCTGGCGCAATGAATCGGAAAGCAGTTGCGTGGAGATCAACGGGTTCACCAGAGGTTGGATTTGAGCGTCCAACGCCAAACGATCACAGATTCGGGTGACGACCGCTTCGACGTCACTCGGTTCTAGAGGGCGAACGGTCGTCACATCGCAACCCTACGGGTCGCGTGTGCCAGAGTTGCCGGGTGAGTATCGCCGCGACGTTGTTCGACATGGACGGCCTCTTGATCGACTCCGAGGTCTTGTGGCACCAGGCCGAGGTCGAGATATTCGGCTCTCTCGGCGTGCCGCTCTACGAAAGTTCGAGTCGATCGACCAAGGGTGTGTTCGTCAACGAAGTCGTTGACTACTGGTACGCGCGTTATCCGTGGGACGGGCCGAGCAACGACGTGGTCGTTGGCCTGCTCCTGGAGCGCGTCGGCTCCCTCGTCGAGTCCGTCGGTCGACTCCTCCCCGGCGCACTGCGAGCGATCGACCTGGCCAGCGAACGGGGTCCGGTCGCGCTCGCTAGTTCCACCCCGTTGGCGTTGATCAATCGCTGCCTCGATCATTTCGACCTCTCGAGTCGATTCGCCTCGGTCCACTCGGCGGAGTTTGAACCGTACGGCAAACCGCACCCCGGAGTCTTTCTGACGGCCGCCTCCTCCCTGGGCATCGAGCCAACCCGCTGCGTGGTCTTCGAGGACTCGACCGCCGGCGTCATCGCCGCTCGAGCGGCGAGCATGCGCGTGGTCGCCGTGCCCACGATCGAGGACCGCGGCGAGGTGGAGTTCTTACTGGCTGACCTGGTGTTGGACACGCTCGAAGCACTGTCACCGGAGTGGCTCGACGCACAATTCGCCTAGAGGTCCTTCTTGAACCAGTGCGCCTGTGGATGGCAGAAGACACCGGCGGGGTATTCGTCGATCTCAGTCCATCCGTGTGACCGGTAGAGCGCCAGCGCCTCGGGCTGAGCCGGCCCCGTTTCGAGATAGAGCGTCACGTCGTCGAGCTCGCGCGCGCGCGATTCGACCTCGTTCATGAGAACGAGACCGATGCCTTCGCGACGGAGATCCGGTCGCACCCAAAGGCGTTTCACTTCCGCGAAATGGAGATCGGGGTCCGCGATCGAGCGAAGTCCGACGCCGCCGACGAGTTGACGATCGAGTCGCGCGACGAGGAAAAGCCCGCTCGGTGGCCGTAACTCGTCAACGCTGAGGTGCTGGTTATCGCCGTCACCGCCGTAACGCTGTTGGAGTTCGTCGCTCGCCGCGTGCACGATGGCGAGCGCGCCGTTCGTGTCAATGGATTCGGCGACGACGCTGATGGGAATCACGAGGACATCGTAGGGGTCGGCTCAAAGCGTATTGGCGGTTCAGTACGATGAGATAACTCTTTGAAGGAGATTTGTGTTTCACCCCGTCAGCGCCGAACTGGATTTTGTGGCTCTCGAAGAAGCCGAATTGGCTCGCTGGCGTACGAACGACGTCTTTGCGCGGTCCATGAAACACCGTGAGGGCGCCGAGCCCTGGGTCTTCTACGAGGGTCCGCCCACGGCCAACGGCAAGCCCGGACTTCATCACGTGTGGGCGCGCGTCTACAAGGACCTCTTCTGTCGCTATCAGACCATGCAGGGCCGCTACGTCGCTCGCCGCGCCGGTTGGGACACGCACGGACTTCCCGTCGAGGTCCAGGTGGAGAAGCAACTCGGCATCTCGGGCAAGAAGGCGATCGTCGAGCAGGTCGGCGTCGAAGAGTTCACGCGGCTGTGTCGTGAATCGGTCCTCACTTTCGTCGGTGAATTCGAGCGGTTGACCGAGCGCATCGGGTACTGGACCGACATGGAACACGCGTACTACACGTTCCGTCCGGCCTACGTGGAATCGGTGTGGTGGCACCTCCAGCAGCTCTTCGAACACGGTCTCTTGTACGAGGACCTCAAGGTCATTCCGTACTGCCCGCGCTGCGGCACCGCCCTGTCGAGCCACGAGTTAGGTCAGCCCGAGGTCTACACCGACGAAGTCGACGAGAGTGCGTACGTTCGATTCCTGATCACCGACGCCGGCGAGCACGAACTCGCCGGCGCGACGCACCTCGCGGTGTGGACGACGACACCCTGGACGCTGCTCTCGAACGTCGCCGTGGCGGTGAATCCCGAGATCACGTACGCGGTCGTTGACGGCACCATCGTGGCCGCCGAGTTGGTCGAATCGGTCTTCGGCGCCGGCGTGACGCCCACCGCGACGTTCCCGGGCAGCGATCTGGCCGGCGTGCACTACCAACGTCCCTTCACCGACGCCGCGTTGCCCGAGGACATCGACGCCTGTTACGTCGTGCTCGCGGACTACGTGACGATCGAAGAAGGCACCGGGCTCGTCCATCAGGCGCCGGCCTTCGGCGAGATCGACCGTCAGGTCGCGCGCGATCACGGTCTGCCGACAATAAATCCCGTCGGCCCGGACGGCAAGTTCACGGCCGAGATCTCGTGGCTCGAGGGACACGACGTCCGAGAAGCCAATCACGTGATCAATGATGAACTCGAGCGACGCGGCACATTGATTCGCCGATTCGACTACCACCACTCGTTGCCGCACTGCTGGCGCTGCGGGACGGTCCTCATCTACTGGGGCAAGCCCAGTTGGTACGTGGCGACGAGCAAGTTCCGCGAGAAGATGCTCGCCGAAAACGCGACGATCGACTGGCACCCCGAGCACATTCGTGACGGCCGCTTCGGCAACTGGCTGGACAACAACGTCGACTGGGCGCTGTCGCGCGACCGCTTCTGGGGAACGCCGCTGCCCATCTGGCGCTGCCCCGATGATCACTTCACGTGCGTCGGTTCGCTCGCGGAGCTCTCGGCGCTCGCCGGACGCGACCTCGGCGACCTCGACCCGCACCGTCCGGCGATCGATGAGGTCCTCGTGCCGTGTCGCACGTGTGCCAAAGAGGCCCGTCGGGTGGAGCCGGTGATCGACGCCTGGTTCGACGCCGGGTCGATGCCGGCGGCCCAGGTCGGCTATCCCCACGTCGAGGGCAGCGCCGAGGCGATGCAGTTCCCCGCCCAGCTCATCGTCGAAGCGATCGACCAGACCCGTGGCTGGTTCTACACGTTGCTCGCGGTCAATACCTTGGTCTTCGGAGCCACGCCGTACCAGCACGTGTTGTGCCTCGGTCACATCGTTGACGAGAACGGCAAGAAGATGAGTAAGTCGGTCGGAAACGTCATCGACCCGTGGGAAGTCTTGAACACCCGCGGTGCCGATCCGCTGCGCTGGTGGATGTTCTCCCAGGGCTCGCCGTGGACGTCGACGCGTACGAGTCTCGGCGCTATCGACGCCTCACTTCGTGAGACGCTCGCCACGCTGTGGAACACGTTCAGTTTCTTCACCCTCTACGCCTCCATCAACAACTTCGACCCGAACGACCCGGAGATTCCCACCCCGGCGAATCGCGCCGCCATCGACCAGTGGATACTCTCTCGTCTCGAGTACGCGACGGTCGCGGTCACGACGGCGCTCGACGGCTACGAGCCACTCGGCGGCACCGACGCGCTCACCGAACTGATCGACGACGTTTCGAACTGGTACGTGCGACGGACGCGCCGGCGCTTCTGGCGCACCGACCCCCACGCGCCGCGCTCGGATTCCCTCGCCGCACAGGCCACGCTGTTAGACGTCCTCCAGCGCGTGACGTTCCTCCTCGCGCCGTTCTGTCCGTTCGTCGCCGAGCGTCTCTACAGCGAACTATTCGACGTCGACGCGACCGACTCGGTCCACCTGGCCGACTGGCCGACCGGTGAGCCGGAGCGTCGAAACGTCGTGCTCGAAGAGTCGATGGCCGTCGCGCGACGCCTCACGTCGCTCGGTCGCGCGGCCCGCGCCGAAGCGGGCGTGAAGGTTCGCCAGCCGCTCGCGCGAGCGCTGGTCTTCCTTCCCTCACTTTCGGCGACGCCGCCCGCCGGAGTCGTGGAAGACGAACTCAACGTCGATCACTTGGAGTACGCCACGGACTTGGCCAACGTATTGACCTTCGAACTCGCGCCAAATTTTCGGACCGTCGGACCTCGACTCGGCGAAGCGGTGAAGGAGTTGAAGCCGGCGCTCGCGGCGCTGGACTCGGTCGCCGCGGCCGAGACCCTCGAATCGGGTGGGTCGATCAGCGTGACACTCTCCTCGGGAACGTTCGAATTGGGCACCGAGGACATCGAACTGCGGGTGAAGGGTCAAGACGGCTACGCCGTGTCACGCGACGGGGGCGAGGTCATCGCCCTCGACTTGACGTTGACCGACGATCTACGCCGTCGAGGCTTTCTGCGCGACGTGATCCGTCAGGTGCAGGACCTGCGCAAGAACTCCGGGCTGGACGTCGCCGATCGAATCGTGCTGCACGTGACGGGCATCGACGATCTCGCCGACGGTTTCGTGACGTTGGCGAGTGAGGTGTTGGCCGTCGAAGTGATCACGGGGACGGGTTGGGGCGAGGGAACCGTCCTAGAACTCGACGACGAGCGCGACGCGAGGGCCTGGGTCGCCAAGGGTTAACGAGAGGCGTTCAGTTTCGTGAGCAATGAGGCGAGCGTCGCGCGTTCGCTCGCGGTGAGATGCTTGGCGAGGCTCTCGTCCAGATATTCGAGGTGGACGTTCAAGGCGTGATCCAATTTCGCGTTACCGGCGTCCGTGATGGCGACGTGAATGGCGCGGCGGTCGCTCGGACAACTCTGGCGCGCGACGAGCCCGGCCTCTTCGATTCGGTCGACGAGTCGGGTGGTGCCGCCGCTCGAGTGCACGATCTTGTCAGCGATCTCGTTCATCTTGAGTCGACCGTCGGGGGAGCGGCGCAACTGCAAGAGCACGTCGAACCACGCCAGGGGGAGTTCGCACTCGGCCTCCAACTCCAGGCCCAGGCTGCGTGAGAGCCGGGCGTTGGTCTCGAGCAACAGTCCAAAGAGCTGGACCTTCTCGTCCCCGGAAGGGCAGGTGCTGGTCTCAGAACTCATGGGAGGATCATAGCATATAGTTCGTTTAGCAATTACTGCTTGACAAGTAGTTGCATAAGCAAGTATAATGGTCGCAGCACAGGAAGTGTCTAGAAAACAGGAGATTCGAAATGACTAGTTCCCCCACCACCGAGGTTGCCACCAGCAACCTGCCCACCAGCGGCACCTACAACATCGACGCCGTGCACTCGACCGTCGGCTTCGTGGCCCGTCACCTCGTGGCCTCCAAGGTCCGCGGTCGATTCACCGACTTCACTGGTGTGATCACCATTGGCGACTCGCCCGAGAGCTCGAGCGTCGAGGCGACTGTCCAGGCCGCCAGCATCACGACCGACAACGAGATGCGCGACGCGCACCTCAAGAGCCCGGACTTCCTCGAGTTCGAGACGTTCCCGACCTTGACGCTCAAGTCGACCAAGGTCAGTGCCAAGGGCGATGACTTCAACGTCGTGGCTGACCTCACCATCAAGGGCATCACCAAGTCGGTCACGTTCGACCTCGAGTACCTCGGTACCGGTCCTTCGATGACCCCTGGCGTCTCCGTGACCGGTTTCGAGGCCAGCGCGGAGTTCGACCGACGCGACTTCGGGATCACCTTCGGTAGCGCGTTGGAGAACGGCGTTCTCGTCGTGGGCAACAAGATCGTGATCGAGCTCGCCGTCGAGGCGCACCAAGCGATCTAAGAGATCACCTGAGTTGGAACGCCGGGGACTACGTCCCCGGCGTTTTGCTCGTTACGATGGGTCATGGCTGAAAACCAGAAGGGTAAGGGCGTCAAGTCCACGATCGGCGTGCTCGGCGCCTTGGCTTCGATCATCTCGGTCTGGTGGTTCGCCCTTCGTCCCCGGCGCAAGCACCGTAACGAGTAGTCCGGTGGCGCGATTCGTTCGCGACGACACCGACCGTTACCGTTAAGAGATGGCTTCCGCGTCGTTCGCGCCGCTTCGTCACCGAAGTTTCGCCCTCTCTCTCAGCTCATCGTTCGTCTCCTCGACCGGGACCTGGATGCAGACGGTGGCACTCGGCGTGTACTTGACCGAGACCACGCACGACGCGCTGTGGCTCGGACTCTTGACGGTATGCGCGTGGACTCCGGCGTTGATCGGCGCGCCGTTAGGCGGGGTCATCGCCGACCGCGTGGTTCGCCAGCGCTGGATCCAGGCGAACAATCTCGTGATGGCCCTCAGCGCGAGCGCCCTCGCCACGGCCGCGCTCACCCATCACCTCACGCCCGAGTTGGCGTGTTATCTCGCCATCGTCGAAGGGCTCTGTAGTTCGGCGTCGTGGGCGGCGTGGCAGTCGTTGTTGCCGGACCTCGTCGATCGCGACGAGGTCTTCGCCGCGGTCTCGCTGTCGTCGGCGCAGTTCAACCTCGGTCGCATCATCGGTCCCTTGCTGGCCGGTGTCACCCTGGCCTTCGCCTCGCCCGGAGTCTGTTTCGCGATCAACGCCGCGTCATTCGTCTTCGTCGTCGTGATGTTCTCCTTCGTGCGTTGCGCCCCCCGGCCGAAGCTCACGACGTCGATCCGGATCTGGTTCGAAACCAAGCACGGCGCCAAACGCGCGTGGTCCGTGAAGGGCTGTCGCTACCCGATCATCGGCATCGGAGCCGTCGCGCTGATCGCGAGTCCCTTCATTGCGTTGGTGCCGGCCATGGCGATCCAGACGTTGCACACCGGTCGCACCGGCGTGGCGTGGCTCGTGGCCGCCCAGGGAGTGGGCGCGGTCATCGGTGCGCTGACCTTGCCCGCGGTCGCTCGACGCACGTCGCGGATCGCGGTACTGCGCGCTTCACTCGCGACCGTGGCCCTGGCGCTCGCCCTCTACGGCTGTAGCGAGACCCTGGCGTTCGCGGTCGCGTCCCTGGTGCTGCTCGGCGGCGCCTACGTCGGCACCCTGACCGGTCTCAACACCGCGGTGCAACTGCACGCGCCCGTGAGCGAACGCTCGAGGATCCTCTCGCTCTACACGCTCTCGCTGTCGATCTTCTATCCGCTGGGCGCCCTCGTGCAGGCGGCGTTCGCGCGATCCTGGGGCGTGCGCCCGGTCACGGTAAGCGACGCGATTCTGTTGGCGCTGGTGCTGGGAATCGTCACGCTCTGGCGCCCCGAGTTCTGGCGTGAGATCGCCGCGTCACCGAATGAGCCGGTTGTTTTGCTGGCAGACTAGAGAGATGTCATTCACCGCCATTAATCCCGCCACCGAAGAGTTCGTCGCAGAATTTGACGCCCACAGCGACGCTGACGTCGAACACGCCCTCGCGCACGCCGCGAGTGCGTTCGAGGCGTGGCGCCTCACACCGGTCGCGGAGCGAGCGCATCTGATGATTCGCGCCGCCGAAATGCTCGAGAGTGAGATACCGGTCGTCGCGGAACTCTTGACGAGCGAGATGGGCAAGACCTTCACCGCGGCCAAGGGTGAAGTCGCCAAGTGCGCCTTCACGATGCGCTACTACGCCGAGCACGCCGAGGCGATGTTGCGCGACGAGAGTGTCTCGACGAGCGGATCACGCAGCGGCATTCGCTACGACCCGATCGGCGCGGTCCTCGCGGTAATGCCGTGGAACTACCCGCTCTGGCAGTTCATCCGCGTCGCCGCGCCCACCGTCATGGCCGGCAACGTCATGGTCCTCAAGCACGCCTCGAACGTGCCGGGGTGCGCGAAGTTCATCGAGGACCTCTTCACGCGCTCGGGATTCCCCAAGGGTGTCGTGACGACGCTCTTCGTGAGTCACGATCAGATTCCGGGCATCATCGCCGATCATCGCGTCGCCGCGGTGACGCTCACGGGCTCGGACCGCGCCGGGCGTTCGGTCGCTGAGATCGCGGGGCAGCACTTGAAGAAGTCGGTCCTCGAGTTGGGCGGCTCCGATCCGTTCATCGTCGCGAGCTCAGCCGACATGGACGCGACCGTGCCGATGGCGGTGACGGCGCGCCTCCAGAACAACGGACAGTCCTGCATCGCGTCCAAGCGTTTCATCGTGGTGCGCGAGCGCGCCGATGAGTTCATCGAGAAGTTCGTCGAGGCGATGGCCGCCGTTCCGACGGGTGACCCGATGGACCCCGCGACGGTGCTCGGTCCCGTCGTGAGTCGCGGCCAGCTCGATGAGTTGGCGTCACAGGTGGCGGACTCGATTGCCAAAGGCGCGGTCGCTCGAACGGGCGGCGCCCCGTTGCCACGACGCGGTTACTACTTTCCGGCCACCGTGTTGACCGACGTACCAACCGATTCGCGCGCCGGATGCGAAGAGCTCTTCGGTCCGGTCGCCGTCGTCGAAGTGGTCGAGGACCTCGCGGCGGCCATCGCCTTCGCCAACGACACGCCGTGGGGACTGGGTGGCGCGATCCACGCGACGGACCAGAAGGAGATCGACGCCGCCATCGCGGGGCTCGACGTCGGCATGGTGTTCGCCAACTCGGTGGTCGCCTCGATGCCCGAACTGCCCTTCGGTGGGACCAAGGAGTCGGGTTTTGGTCGAGAGTTGGGCGAGTTCGGCGTTCGCGAGTTCACGAACGTCAAGTCCTATTACGTGGCGTGAGCCAGTACTACTTCGATCACGCGGCGTCGGCGCCGCGCCGCGACGAGGTCGCCGACGCGATGGCGCCGTGGCAACGCGGGGTCGTCGGCAATCCTTCGGGTAGCCACAAGGCGGCGCGTGACGCCCGGCGCGCGGTCGAAGAGGCGCGCGACGAGGTCGCGTCCTTCGTGGGAGCCAAGCCGGGCGGTGTGATCTTCACCGGCGGAGGCACCGAATCCTGTGACCTCGCCATCGCCGGGGTCACGAGTCATCATCGTCGAACCCACGAGACCTCCGAGATACTCATCAGCCGCGTCGAGCACCACGCGATCACCGACGCCGCCGAAAAGATGGCGCGCGACTTCGACGGCGTGCGCGTGGGCTACATCGACGTCGACGCAGACGGTGTCGTGGACCTCGATTCGCTCACGTCGTTGCTGAGCGACGACACCGCGATCGTGAGCGTCATGGCGGCGAACAACGAAACCGGCGTTCGTCAACCGCTCGACGGAGTGAGCGCGTTGTCGAAATCGATAGTTCCCGGCGGGGTGCTCACTCACACCGACGCCATCGCGGCGGCGTCGTGGGTGCCTCTCGCGACGACGACCGCGACGACGGACATGATCTCGATTTGCGCCCACAAGATCGGCGGACCGGTCAACGCGGGCGCGCTGGTACTGCGAAGTGACATCACGCTCGACGCGGTCATTCCCGGCGGGGGCCAGGAGCGGGGCCGTCGCGGCGGTACCGTGGACGTCGCCGCCGCCGTGGGACTGGCCGTCGCGGCGCGCCTCACGATCAAAGAGTTGGCCGAGGTGAATGACCGGGTGCTCGATCTCCAAGAGAAGCTCGTCGCGGCGATGGGCCTGATCCCCGGTTGCCGGGTCACGGGACTGGGGGCGCTTCGCGTGCCGGGAACCGTCCACGTCACCTTCGAGGACATCGTGAGCGATGAACTGCTCTTCTTGTTGGACCAAGAAGGCGTGTGCGCCTCGGCGGCCGCGAGTTGTTCGAGTGGCGCGGCGAGTCCCAGTCACGTATTGGCCGCGATGGGCGTGTCCCACGAACGCGCTCGCGGGTCACTGCGACTCTCGATGGGACCCGAGACGACCGATGACGAGGTCGACGCCGTCATCGCGATTCTTT
>Ga0182030_10010195_pt1 | contig 19138 bp, 19 predicted proteins | sample 812S3MmetaG_FD_121299 | JGI IMG/M metagenome (GOLD analysis project Ga0182030, IMG submission 121299) | Permafrost microbial communities from Stordalen Mire, Sweden - 812S3M metaG (Illumina Assembly) | ecosystem: Environmental > Terrestrial > Soil > Wetlands > Permafrost | place: Sweden... | reverse complement strand
TTCAATGGGCCGGGACGAGGACTGCTCGACGTGCTCATGCTACTGGGATTTCAAAAGTCTCATTCCTGTTGATTACCCAAAGATGCGCCGCTCTCGCACAATAATCCTTTCTACTCACTTATTCACATGCCCATTCCCTCAGGTTTCTGCCCGCAGATTATATACAGCGGCATATGACTATGAACCCAATCGTCCATATAAGCTTTCCTAACCTCCACCAACCGCACCTCCACCTGTTCTCGACTCCATTTCAGGCCTCTGGTCAGCGGCCTCAGCGCGATCGGCTGAACACCATCAAGCAGGATCGTCCTCCAACACCGCCCGACCGTCTTCAATATATCGTTCTTCGGCCATGTGCCTATCGGTATATGGAAGATTTCGGTCGTCACATTATGGAATCCGGCATCGCGCATCATATCAGCAAGGACTAATATCGAGTCGGAGTCGACACCTAGGCAGGTCAGGCCGTCACGGATGAGGCTCCAGTATTGAATGACGGGATGATCCGGTAGCATGCTCCTATCGTGGCAACGAGGGTGGTGGTGGATTTCTTGCATCTCCATCCATCCGCCCGGCTTGAGATGCCTGCTCTAACATTAGAAAATTGTTCCAATCTTCCTCAAAACGTACCAGACTCACCGCAACGCCCGGCGAATCAGTCTCGGCCACTCCCGAACCGCCATAACCATATGCCGAGAGTGTATATAATCGAAGTGGTTTCTTGGGTAGAGCCACGGACTTTCGACGTCGTCAATCATGAATCTGACGTTCGGTGGAACCCAGCCGGGTTGAATAGGACTCAAATCAACGCCTAAGACACTAGCACTCGGATATTGATCTCCTACTGCAGAGGAAGTTAGCCCGAGCCCCTCCTAGAGCTCCTGGAAATTGAACTTACTGTCAATCGCCCACATTCCCGTCCCAGTACCCATATCAAGAATATTTTGTGGATTCGCCCTTACAGGTGCAAAGTGGAGCCGGTGGCAGAAGCCTGTTATCAGAGCATGTGCCATATCCTCTCTGTCTTGCTCTAAGTCGTCATTCGGAAAATTCTAACTGCCTTCGTGAAACCGGTGGTATCGACGACCATTCTCGAACACATAGTCCTTTACACTCGATGCTAATGACGTCGATATCGTGTCAATGCTATCTGTTTCGTAGCCTGCATCGCTCATGCCAGCGCCGCCATCAACGCCGGCTGAGGTCTCCGCCAGCTGTGCGGCTTGCTCATCTTCGAACAGGCCGACAGAGAAGGCGGAATCGTTTGTGAGGGCAGTCATGAAAGTGGCTGTAGCGAGATTGTCTCCTCAATAGACGTGAGGAGGAAACATTAAGGGGCAAAAGGCTCGATTTAACATCTCAGATATAGTAGTGGGTTCGAACTCGAGGTTGGGTATGTATTATCACTGAGAGTCTACGCTCTCTCGTGTGGCTGATGGAAATCTCCGAGCTTTGAGGATGGCAATTGCCGAGCTCCAGGGTCTCTCTGCTCAGGACCCGAACTGATAGAAGGTAAAAGCCGTCGGAGGTGAGACATAATAACATACGAATTTTGTCAAAAAGGCATAGTCAGGGTGTGAAGAAGCGAATGAGAGACGATGGCGGTTCAGAACAATAGGATGCTTTTTCTAGGTTTTCCTTTTTTGAAGCGATCCAGAGTTTTATCGGCAACAGCGCGCAGCCGACGAGCGCTGGGTTTGCATTAACAGGGGGCGCCTGTAACCGAATGCAGACCCCTCGAGCTCAGAAGATCCTCACCGTTCATATTATCGCAACTTTGGAACTTTTCCTTCGCGGCAATACAGCCTTTAGGCTTTTAATTCGCAGCTGCTAAGCTGTGAACGACCTCTTTATACAGCAACCACGGGGTGCTATCTTCTCGGAAGGTAATTGCGGTTGCACATCTCTAAAAATGATAAATTATATAAGGCTTTCCCCAAGGCGAGATTACTCTAATAATCAATTAAGGAGTATTTTGTCCGGACTTTTTTTGATATGCAACCAAATCTTCACCCCGTTTCGAATTCACTATTCAAACCTATCATTTTTTTTTAAAGCTGGCGTTCTCCGTGCCTCGACCTCCTCCAACCCCACTACTCCTCCTACCAGTGACGCAGGTCTATGCCGCCCGACTCGAACGAGAATACGAAGTCTAGACCGGCAGGTTAAGGATGAAATACGGCCCGGTATCTTGCTTAAAAAGTTAGCCTAGTGTCGTCCATATCGTCCATGTCGTTCGTTTGATTGATTTTCTCCATTTCATGTATCTCCCTGTTTCGTGCGTCTCCCCCATTTCCAATATTTCCATTTCATGCATCTTCCATATTTCGCATATCTCCTCCATCTCGTGCATCTTCCACATTCCGTGCCTCCCTCGTCCAATTCTTCATTTCGTCCATTTCATCCCCTTCACTATATGTCCATCTCGTTCACTTTATCCATCTTCTTCATTTCACAAGTCTCCGCAAGCATCATCGAACTCGCTCACCAGCTCTTTGCAATCGGCACACACGCGTGACAAACCATCACTCTCATTACTGCATAATTCCCTTGTCGCGACGATACGCCAAGAAAATTCTAGGGTTCTAAGGGCGTATTCACGAAGCAGCCTTTGTGATCGTGGTCTAGAAGTTTCATTAAAGCAGTCATTTACTATACAGGAGACAGCAATGTCAGACCGGCGTCCAGTAATTGCGCCGCTCAAGTTCTTGTCGTCCGCCCCGTAAAAAGAGACCATGCCACGCTGCTCTTGGGCCTCTCATTCACCACTAATGTTACATTACTTCTCCTTTCTCTCCGTCCCTCTTTCCTTCCCTCTCTCCTAGCCTCCTCAATCAACCTCTCCTCAGTCATTCTCCTCGCCGCCTCATCCTCTATTCTTCTACTCACATCAGCCCTTATCTCATCCTCCCTAGCTCTAGTTTCCACCTGCTTAGCCTCGATTCTCCGCTCCTCATTAGCCCTCAACCTCTCCAATGCATCAATCAACTCCTTTTGCTTCGTTTCCAATTGCGTCTGAGCCGCATCCTTCGCATTCTGAGTCTCGTCCAACTCCCTCCTCAATCTCCCCAGTGGATCTTCCGCAAATTCCCTGGCAGGACTCGGCCCGCAATACGCAGGCGCTGGAACATGGTCTGTCCCAGAGGCAAGTAGGCTTCCGGCCCAGGTGGACAGGCGGCTCTTGGTGCCCACTTGTCCCTTGGCATCTGCTGGGACGAATACCTGAAAAGGGGAGGGCCATAAATCTCTGTCGCCCCCGCTGTTGCTTGCGGAGAAGTGGAAATTTGGATGGATGACGATAGCTTTGATTGACCGCTGTAAGACATATATATATCACGTGAGGAATAAGTCAATGTTTTTTGTTGCAAATCGCAGACAGCCGTCACTTCTGACAATTGACGCTGTAGCTTCGATGTGGCTTGTGCAGGGCTGATGCGGGCCTTTGAGAGCAACTCGCCCATGCTCAAATCCCGTAAGCTCCGAGTCACCGAGCGAGGTGCAAGCGTGCACAAGTTCGGATTTAAAGCACACTTTGAGGACTGCGTTCTCATGGCGCAGCTGCTCATTCCATTGTTTTTTACTTTCGGACAAAATCTTGGAGAGAGAAGGTCTGTTTAAAAGTCATCGGCGGGGGATGTATCTCAGACGGGTTCATTGTTATTAAGATCGTGTGTGACACCTCAGCCACAAAACGTCAGCCGCCTCTTACCCCGCAATTTTGACACCTTAAAGGTTTGCCTTCTCCGCTTCATCATCGCATCCATAAATCCTATGCAAGATCTCTCATTGAAAGAGTCCTACAAACTTGATCAGAAGAATGTCGTCCAAAACCTCTACTCCAATCGGTTTGGTTCAGCTTCTGAGCTCCGAGAAATACAGCGACCTGAAACTTGTTTGCCAGGGACAAGAGTTTAAAGTCCACAAAGCGATCGTATGCACACAATCTCCCGTACTTGCAGCAGCCTCAAAAGGTAGCTTTCAGGTAATCCTGCTAAAAAGGCCCTAATGGAATTGAATTGATCAAGTATCTTACGGGAAGCGCGTAGGAGGCAGCGACTGATACTATAAACATCAACGAGTTCGACGCCGGGACTGTCAAACGGATGGTCCTGTTTATGTACGGAGAAGACTACGACGATAATACAAATAAGAAAGGATTAGAATTTGAGCCTCAGAATGCCGAAGTTGGGATAGTCAACCAAGGTAAGGGATAAAGTGGCAGAATTAAATCCATAAATCGATCCTAAAATTCAGATGAAGACTCTTCTCTCCTCCCGACAACACTGCCGATGACGACCGAGATCCTACTTCGTCATGTTAAAGTCAACGCTATCGCACACTATTACGACATACCACCATTGAAACAGCTTGCGGATACGAAGATCCAGAACATTCTCGAAACAAATGTCGAGCAAGAGGACTTTACTATGGTAAAGGTCATAAGCGACTTCGCCCTCGACATCCTACGGAACTTGATTGCAGCATACAAGGCCAAGGAAGAATTGTATACTCAGAAGCTTCAAGCTGCCGAATCCCGCCTTCGATCTATCGAGAACGATTACACCTACGAAAAGTCACTCCGTGACCATGAGAGTACCAGGACGGATCACGTCATCGAAAACATTAACGATTGTCTCAAAATGCTTGACAAGACCAAGACTTGTCGTAATCCCCGTTGTGACGCCGAGTTTACCTGTTATATCGAGCAAGGCGGCACTGTGATTGAACCCAAATATATACTTCGTTGCGCAAGATGCCGTTGTAGACATAAAGGGGATTAAAACAAGTTGACATCAACAAGGACGAGGCGACTGTGGAAGAGGGAGCAGTGGAGGAGGTTTGAGAGTATTATTGACGAAGATGGGATAGTCCAAGGACGGAAAGAATTTGATAATTAACGAGCGACTGGTCTAAAAATCTCAAAATGCCGCCGAATGTGCCAGCTATCTTGTCTTTCTATTGGAATCCTCTCCGATTTACTTGCTTTACCTGATATCACTAAAAGAACTCTGTGGTATAGTGTGCAATACTGAACCTAATGCTTTATTGTTTGCTTAGTTACGCCATGAAGACATAGCCGATTTGTATAAGCGCTGAGCTTTTGCTTTCGCAATCATTTCGTAGATAGTACAATTTGGTAATAGTACATTTTAAATATGGATTTTGATATTAGTGCATGAGCAGGGATTTGGTGTTACCATTTGTACTAGTATATTTTGGGAGCATTTTGCATTTTGGTGTTGTTATTTGTACTGGTACATTTTCAAGACTAGTACTTTTTTGGAAGGGGTTTAGGAATGTACCAGTACTCAAGACTTAAATTTAAAAGCTTGAATCACTTTATCAAAACCAGTAGTTGGAAAATTGAAAATTGATCGATCTGTATGAATATTATACCAGTACTCAAATAGTTAACAGGAAAATAGAGAGATTTGAGCTGTACCAGTACTCGTTCAGTCAGAAATAAAAAAGCAGAGGATGTGTACCAATACTTATTCAATCTGGAATAAAGAAGAGAAGCACCCCCAAGGCTTATTGAGAATGTTCCCAGGGAAATCAGGCAAGCTGCGTTTATCGGTGACTTTGGTCTTAAACAAGCTATTAGCAGTATTATGAAGCTGAACGCCGATTGCGTTGGATGCTGTTTGTGGAGGTTGGATCAGTAATTCGAGCGGCTCGGGAGGCCATGGTACCCTGTACAGACGCCATTTCCACAAAGGGATATAATGGTAATGATTTTTCAAACGAACCTCGACATTGCAAAGACTTCTAGAACCTTCCAATCTATTTTAGTATAGACGAGACTTCGAAACTCCACAATAAGTGTGGAGTTTTTTCTCTGAAGAATCCTGGTCAATCACGCTTCAATAAATCTCGTCTACCACTTTCCTGCGTTGCAACGAGATTCGGGTGAGCCAGAATCCTGCGCCTTTTACCTAAACATATCTACTATCGTCCCAAGACAGCGTACTGATCCTCATTCTTCATCCTCAGCTACACCAATAAAAGGAGCCTCTTCTCCCGTCCCCTTCTGAAAACAAGTTCAGCTTGCAATAGCGTCACCTCCTACCATATCCACGATGCCACCACCGCCCAATAAAGAATTCTACGACCTCACAATGGATGAGTCTGACGAGATTGATCGCCGTTCAGTTACGCCGGCAGAGAATTCGCGGGCACAGCTCATCGACTTGACGACAGAAGGGGATGACGCTCCTACGGGAGCTCTATCGGTGCAGGCTGCTCAAGAAGCTGGACGTACGTCAGAGACTCCTCTTGCCAAAAGATTGCTCAGATCTCGCAGCGCAAGACATGCCGCCGGCTATTATCACAGTTCAGCCTCTGACGCTGTATTGGAAGATGTGCATCAACCGCAAGATCAACACATACCACACGGGTAGGCTGGAGAGGAGGGATGAGAACGAGGAGGTCACAACTTCTGTTGGCATCAACGGCACTATTACGTTGACGGTGAAGGACCTCTGTGGGCTCACGATGATCCGGAACACGGGCTTCGTCAATGACAACATTATCAACGCTTTCCTGCAGACCTTGGACGTCTTTTCGCGCCATCACTCTCGCGGCGTCAACGGCTCGGCTCGGATACCCCCACACTCCGTCTTTCTCTCAAGTCAGATGTTAACGACTTTACAGAAGGCGGCGACGCTGGCAGAGAAGGAGGCGGCATACCACAAGGAAGTTCTGCACAAGGTCTTCAACAAGCACGGGGTCACTTCTGCGAATCTGTCCAGCGTGGAGAACGTCTTCCTCCCCGTCCACCTCTCAGCGACCGATCCCAAGAACCAACACTGGGTTCTTGCGGTCTGGCACCCCCGTCAACGCCACATGATTTGGTGGGACAGTGCTGCGCCGAAGCAAGGAGGTCCCCGCGGTCGGTTTGCAGAAGTAGGCCGGTACATCAAACATTTCTGGGCCGACTTTTGCCGCCGCGAAGTGCCGCAGCCTAATGGGGTGACGAAAGTGGTAGAGGTTGACCAATCTGCATGGCGAGCGAGGGATATGAGGTGCCCACAACAGAAGAACGCGTCAGACTGTGGGGTGTTTGTGATGGCGGCATACCTTTGTAGAGTGCTCAACTTCAAAGGCTTTATCACGGGGGAGGGCAAGGGAAACCTAATGCGCAACTATTTGGCCGCGGTCCTGCTCCAGCACGGGTGGGGTGGAGAGCTCCCGTGGGGGATGCCGAGCCCAACTATCATGCCACCGCGGCACTATGAGGAAGAGATTTCTCCCAAGGATGCTGGATATTTGAGGATTTGATAGAGGGAACGGGCAGTGGGAAGCACAGCGTGAGGTCCTTCTCAGACATTCAGCAACTCCGATCAGTGACGAGTACCGCCATACGTCACGAGCCTCTCGCTCCTCTGCCCCAGCCGACCCGGCACTAGGGGGCAAACCTGCAACGCTAAAGCGAGGACACCAAGAGATGCATACAGAGATCAATAGCGACAACCATCATTCCGTGAACACCGATGACAATCACAACGCCTGCGATACAAGCGACGAGGACCCACGACCTGCAAAACGACGAAAGCCACGCTCAGCGCGTGCCGTAACTCCGCCTCTCCACCTCCGACGGTCTCCCCCCCCGCCACCGACCACGAGAGCTGAGATTGACGAGGCGCAGTCTCAGGATGATCACGGATGTTCGTCCACCTTCATCGACGCAGCACTGTGCTTCACGGACTTCTCGGAGTCTGTCTGCGGCATCTCATTGAGCTGTGGTCTGCCGAAATCTCATCCAGGCGAGCAGCCACCCAAGCCACCGCACACGGGCTAGTAAGGCGGAAGAGATTCATGAGACACGAAAGGCCCCGTCTCGATATCCTCATGTTCCCAGGGTGAGAATTTCGATTCAGTCACCTTGGCCCAATCATATTGGGGTATTTGGTTGTCCTGGGTATTGTTCTGGGTTGCATCTGAACAGAAGATATCAAGGTTTCCGAGACTTTCATCTGGCTTCATATTGACACCAGCATACAAAGGAGACACCATAGCTGGTAAGGGGTCTGTGTCGATTCTCCTTCGTTTATTAGATCTGTCCAATTCAAGACCATGCTGCTTCAAGATCGGAATAGTGTCGTTTCGAACAAATGGCTTGTAAGGAGGTTGAACGTTCCAAGTTGGTGGAGTGATACCTAGCTCGCTTTCATTAGTAATAGAAGAAGTAGATTGGTATCATCATAGGACTGACCCAGCCTGGGATCATGAGTCCCCTCCCTCTTAGAACCTGACGTCTCCGTAACTACCGACGATGTCGTTGTATCTGGAATATGTTCTTCGTCTTTGGAGGGGCCCCCTGCTGCAGCTCCAGACGTATCGCCTCCAGCAGCGGCTCCTGAAGTGTCGCCCACCTTGCGAACTACATCGGGTCTTTCTTGGCACTCTTCCCATAAGTCCTGAAGATCCCTTAAAATTTCATTTTGCATTTGTATCACCGACGTTAAACAATTATTAGCCGTGTTGAGAAGACTCATGGTTCCAGAATCCCAAGGATCTTCAACGGAGGATACTGCTATCCGAGCCCGTTTCAGTAGCTGGCGGTATTGCTTGATCTTCAAATTTTTTGAAGGTGGAATGACAACTGTAGGCTTCCCTGATGCCCAAGAGGGACTGCGTGTAGCGCCCAGGCGTTCTTGGGATCTCTCGGACTCTGGTTGTAACTTATCGTTTGGCACGGCCATTGCAAGCTGATCTAGTTCATCGACGAAAGCTATAATGTCTTCGAAATAATTGCATGCTGTCACGGATTTACCTGTTTTGTCTGTCCAATATCTTCTTGTCAGCCAGTGCACAAATAAGAAATGGAACAAAATAATCGATTTACCTATTCTACGATCTGTCTTCCAATGGAGTTTTACAAACTCTTTAAGCGGCTTACACGGGTTGATGCCTTGAAATTTCGGGTCTTGAGTTGGAGTTGTGAGGTTTTCCTGATTTGAACGAGTAGAATATGCAATAAGTTGCCACTTCCTGTCCTCTATCTCCACTGTCGCGAGAATTTTCGTTAAGCCGTTCTCTTTAGGGATCTTGAACCCCTCTTTCTCCACTTCACTATAGACAGTGATACCATTGCCTATGGATGCTTTGCCCCATGATAGCAGGTCATACCAAGTGTGATGTTCTTTCTTATTCCAATGCCGGATGAAGACATCTCCACTACTAACCTTCTCTCGATAAAAATGCCCTTGCTTTGGTTCGAAAGAGTGAATAGTACCTCGAATCGCTGCTTCATACAGGACTAGGGCATCTTGCACCGTTTTAATTCGGCCCTTAAATGCTGGGATGTCGTCCAGAGATGGGCTCTTGAAACTCTGATTCTCCGGTCTGCTTCCGGAACAGGATATTTCTGAAAAGCAGTTATCGAGGATTGAGAACGCTTGCTGGATTTCCGTATTTGAAGGAAGGACATCGGGGCGCTTGAGCCACTCGCCTGATTTCACATCCATTGTGTCAGGATGAGAAACAGCAATATTGCTATCTTGTTGCAGGTTCAAGTGGATTTCTCTTCGTTCACTACATTCATTGCCTATGCGCTGACGAGTGCCTACCGCGCCTTGTTGACTCAACTTACAGGTCCATTCGTCGGAAAAGGAAGGGCTAGCTGTATCTTTGAGGTGTCCGTACTCACACGGTTGTCCTAATCTGATGCAACGGGCACAACTAGGCTTCTCTTCCTCGCACTTGACGCGGGACTCTCTAGGCAACGTTAGATGACTTATTCTAGATCCCTTTACTTCAACTAGGTGTTAGCTTACTTGCACCCCTCGCAACCCGTTGTTCTTCTCTTAATTTTTTTCGGAAGTGGCAGAGCTTGCGGACCACTTTCCTTCGGAAGAGGTGACAGAGCTTGCAGCGCATTATATGCATCAAAATGATGGATCCCTGGGGCTAGTGCATTGGTAAACTTGCCCCTGGAATCTAGAGGATATGCGCTCATTATTCTGATGTGTAGATCAACAAGAAGGTAGAGGAAGGAATTACTGCGAAATGGCAAAGGTATTTTGGACTCTGCTCATGAAAGGTAAAGAGAATTGAGATTGATTTGAGGAAGGTCAATTGATATGCAAGGTAAGAGGGGAATGGTGGCGTTTGCTGAGCGAGACTGGTATACCTTATTTGGATATTCTTTCATGCAACACAGGATCGCCCCCAGTCTTTAGTATACACCTCGGTTTCACCTCGGTTTGGATGATTGGCCGGAAGACGCAAATTTATCTTCCCCGGGAATCAGGTTGGCGCTCGCGCTATTCTTCATATCCTTGCCACATTTGCAATCCGGGAAGAAAGATCCAACAAGTACCATAGTATTCGGCAACAGTGCTCTTTCTGGCGTTGATTGCGATGAGCGAAAACTGAGACATTGACTTAAACCCTTTCGAGTTCTTTTCGTTGAATTATTAGCAGAATTATTATCGTTCTTCAAAAACATCCGCAAGCCAGCTCGCCGTCTTATCGACCGACACCTACCCTTATTGCAGCTGAGGCGGTGTCTGGCGTATCCCCAGGATCTATATACCACTCTTTCCCCAGTATCTTTTCCACCCTTCCATCTGTATATTTTTCATTGCACACCAAACAACAAATTACCTTCAGGCAACAATGACTTCCTTAGAATCATTTCTCATTCGCCCTTTAGTACTAGTCATCTTTTCTGCCTTGACCTTTCCAGAGGTTGTGTTGCTTCTTTTACTCCAATTTAAGGATCAACAGAGAGAACTCGTACTCCAACTTCAACTTACTCTTCAGATCGGACTTCAACTCCTTGTCCTCGGACTTAGTATCTATCCGTTTTTAGTTGGTGAGCACAACCATTGATTTATATCTTATCAATATCTAATATTTACAGATGGACCAATTTGGCTATTTGCGTTATTGATCATTTTCCAATTCTTGGCATTGGAGGCCTTTTTTGCTCGAGAGGTAAGTAGCCGCACCGTTCCTCTTGTTCTTCAGCTGATAATGATCCTAAAAAATTTCTAGGTTTTCGACCTCGACATATATGTCCAGACTAAGCGCATTTATAGTTTAGCAACCAAGAAGAGGATGGTTCTTTTCGCCGTTTTTGCAACATTCGGTCTCTTGGGATGTGGATTATACTGCTCTGGGTGGCTTTGCTCCTTCATCGGCCTCACACTGGCTGGATTCCTTGTCCTTGAGATGGGCATTGGCGGAACCTGGATCCAACTCGCTTTTCTCTATTATGAAGCGTATGTCAACCACCAGTGTTTAAGCTCTAGTGCTCGTCGTCCCCACAAGCAGTGGCGATGGAAGGTATACTTGATATCTTCCGTGTTTGCTGCGATTGTGAGCGTTGCAGGGTTTGCTATGGGCCTTGCGAGCTTCTCTCCTCATGTGCATCTGCCTCTGCTTGCTCTCAATCAGGTATGAGGTGCCTGACTCTACGCATGAACTGTCACTGACCATGATCAAGATGGGTTACTCGATTTTTAATGTTATTTGGATGTTCATGACTACATTTCCACTGATCGCGAGAAAATTCAGAAGGCGAAATGCGCCAGGGCCAACGATCCCTTTGAGTGGCGATAGCGAAGCCAACTTCAATTTGGACAACTCAATAGCACCACTACCACTACCAACAACCCCAGAACATTCATATCTTGATGGCAACGGCATTGAGGGGCTTGGAGTACATCCAATCGGGGGGGAACCTATCATACGCAGTGCGACCTATTCTCTTACTGTAGGAGGTCAGAGCGTTGACCCAAGGCTCGGTGGGGATTGGGGAAACTTGGGATATCGGGAAACGGAGATAACGGTTTCGAGCGAGACTTGAGAATACACCGTTCCGCATTTCAACGTAACGTCATGGAGGAATTTTGATTTTGTATGTAGTTGTGGCGTGAATATATGATTTATCTTGTTTTTGAAACCAATTCTCAATCGGACGGGCAGTAAGCCTGGGAAGTGTTATCGGAACGTCGAAACCTTGCAATTCCCCGGTGGTTAGAGCCAATGGAGAGCAAGTGGAGACTTCAAGTTGAAGTGGAGACTTCAAGTTGAAGTGGAGACGTTTAGCCGAATCGGATTACGCTCTCAAATAGGTAGGTAGTAGGAGGCGTTGAGCCCTGAACGAATTGGGTTAGACTCTCTAATGGAGCGCAAGTGGTTTGGATTCATCTCTCCAGCCGGGGACGTCGCATGCCATTATTTTACTTATCTGCCTTGCGGTAATACAAGCTATGGAGATCTTTTTCAAATCGCTAACGGGACCCCAAACCCTCTTGAATCTCGATGACGTTTTAGCCGAAAAGCCCTGGGAAGCGCTATCGGATTTTCTATGCATATTTCGGGACCTTACACTCGCTACAAATCTCAAAAAAGAACATCGATCATTTCTTCTGGGCGCTTTTCAAGCTCTTCAAATTCAAGAATCGTTGTTTCGCCAGGTTTTAAAAGACCTTACTATTGAATGGACTCCAACTCCAAAAGAGGAAAATATCATCCAGGATGCGTGTGCTGGATTATACGAAGTTGACGATATCGAAGGTGCCTTTGGCAGACACGGAGGATTGCATGGCATTATTGCACTTATTATGGTCTTCAGAGCTTCCGATTTGATCATAACCCAATGGAGAGCTATCGAGGTCGAATATGCGCAACAGTGGCTCGCAAGCAACGTTTCTCGGCTTTTCAAAAGTCAGAAGAACAATTGGATAGATAACTTCACGCTACGAGGTGCGCCTTCTACTCAAGAGATAAGGCATTTTCGCTGAAATGACTATTCTAGTACTGCCCAAGCAACATAAACTTCAGTACCTCGAGTATCGCTCACGAAAACGAAGACGCATATTAAGCAAGAACAATTCGGACGTATTACGAACTAGATCCCTTCTACTCCCTCAATCGCAAAAGAGACATAAAAGCAAGCAAACAAGCTGTCAACAACTACTTCCTCCGATACCTATTACCTCTTCTCCCGACCAAGTACCGAATAATAAACGATTAATATGGAATAGGCGACCTTTTCAGTTCCAACAGGATTTGCCTTCTTCAAGATGCAATACCTCCTCGCCTGTCCAAGACCTTCCTCAGCACCAACAGTTACAAGAAAACCATAATGGGCAAGCAAGCAGCCCCGCACAGCAGTTCATACCTACTCCGACATCTAATACATCTTTGTCTGGAGAAGAATTCCTTCTGCAACACCAATATCTATCTATTACATCCTTCGTCCATGATAGAGCAAGCACCCAACTTCACATCTTGCCTGGATTTAATCCTCAAATCCATACCGGGACTTGTTCATCAACGTGTAGTTCCAAGTCTCCAAGTCCTGCAGACATCACCAACCTCACCTCTCTCCCCGCCAACAATGAAACCCATCCACCCCTTTCACTCTCCACCACGCCCGGTCATGCACTAGCAAATATTCTGAATACAGAAGATTACATATCGCCTTTAGAACGCTGCGATGGACGACGGTCTGCTGGACCCCTACAACTTGCTGCTGGTATCCCGGCAGATCACGCAATGACGATACCCCCCTCGACATCCCCTGCAGCCGTTTCACCAGAAATTATCATGGCCTTCCAAGAATTAGACCATCATACCAAGGATCTAGCAACGCTTTTATGTTTCTTGGGCGAGGCTAATATACCCACATACATGCTCCGACACGAGACAGCAGTTGACTTCACACTCTCCCCAAGCCTCCATCCTCTATTTGCAGAATTTCAACATCTAGGCTCAGCTCTCCATCGCTTGAAGGAGCTTGAGCTCATTACCTACGATGAGGCCTTTCAATATATTATAACCACAATAAAGTTGCGATCGATTGTTGAATGCATATCGGGCAATATCAGAAGGATGGAATACAAAGCCTCGCTGCTTGTCTTTCATTCTTTTCCTGTGGATCCGGATGCTATTTATGACGAATTCGGCAGCGGGTTTATAGAGCTGGCCACCTCACTATTGCCTCACGTCAAATATGTGCTGAAATACCTCGATGCGCCGGGATTCATTCGAAAATTTTCCACGCTAGAACGTGAAAAAATGGCAAACTGTTGTCTGGCGTCTTCGAGGTTTGGAGACCTGGACTGGAAGCTGAGGGTTCTTACGGCCGCGGAAAAGGTCATACTAACTGGCCAAGCTGATTTCCAGTTGTCGGCGAAGCTGCAATTCCGGAAGGTTGTCCTCTCCCGTCTATACCCAATCCAAATCAAAGACGCCCCATACCCGCCCCCAATTAACGTAAGTTCAAAGATGCTTCTGGGAGAACAGATTCTGTTCCGGGTACAAAGTATGATAGACCGTGATGAGCTCTCCATGGCGTGGGAGGAGTTGCAAAACTTCATACCAATCGACCCTCACCAGGCTGAAGAGAATCGTATACTTCAGATGAGAGTGTATTTGGAAATACGAGTATACCGTTTCGCAGGACTGTTTCAAAAGGCGAGGTGCTTATTGGAGACACACAACCAAATGGTCAGAAGCCTGACGCCACGTTATTTCTCGGCTTTCACATCAATAAATTGCGAGTGTGGGGCAGTTGATACCGCCTACAAAGAAATCCCACTACAAAATTACTCAGGGCAATCTTGGCTGGAACTTGGGGGCGAAGCAAGACGCGTAAGCCTCGCAGCAGCTGGCACACGTCTTATGAATGGGTTATGGATACTGAAGAAGGATGATCGAGAATTTCGGAGGGCTCAGGATTCTCTGTCCGAGGCGAAGAGAATTTACGAAGCCCTCGACAAAATCTATTCGAAAGAGACTAGGCTTGTTTATGCCATTCGCCATACCTCGACTGCCATTGGACTCGCAATGATTATGCACTTGGAGTGCCGCTTTGCAGGAACGGTTACTAGGGAGGCTGCACTTTTATCCTGGCAGAATGCTCTGAAGGCTGCAGAAGTATCACTGAATATGCTTGGCGGGCGGTCGTTTCCCCAGATGATCATCTCTTATACCATGTGCGATATCACGACTAAGCTTGGCTTTCGGGAACAGACCACCGAACTTTTTAACACGGCCAAGGGCCTTTATTCAGTCACAGGCCACCAATTCCAATACCTTGGTCTGGGTTCCCTATGGTTCGATATGGTCCAAGACTGGAACCAAAAAAATGGGGTGGGGATCATCTCGGAGCTGAGCTATGAGGATTATATAGCAGAGCAAACTAGGCAGAAATTTCCTTTTATCAAAACTAGCGTCAGATTGTGTACATGATGTAAATGAAATATTTCCCTCACCAAGAAGATCCTAGTATTCCACGTGACTCGAGATTCGGTTACACCTGAGTAAAAGTAGTTTAGAAAAATGCATCATGCAACTCCAGTATTTCAACAGCAACCACAGAGCAAATAACCCATGATGCTGCAGGCTGCAAGGCTGCAAGGCTATCGCCCTTTGTTCTCCCCTAATACCGGTGCTGCACAACCTTTCGCATGTACAATCACTCCTTCCTTCAGGCGACCATTTGCTGGCAGCCCGCCACCAATCAGAGATAAGGCACCCCGTTATCTGTTGTCCACAGAACATGCTGAATACGAGGTAATCAGATCGAACCAAGATTGATGGTTCTTACTAAGTCCGCTTGCAGAGCGCAATAAACCTCCTCAACCGATATCAATCCCGAACCAGCCGGTTTAGAAAACCTCGGAAATCTGAGACCCCGAAAGAAAGGACCAAAAGTTGGCTCCGACATCTTGGTTATGACGTAACCTGCATCGCGATCTCTATTTGGCCAGCCTTGCTAATAGCTCCTTAGATTGATCATATTCAAATTCCTAAAGTGATCCATATAGCAGGGACAAAGGGAAAAGGCACGACCTGTTACTACTGCAATCGTATTCTGATTGAGCATCAAAGAGTCACAGGAGAACCCAAGAAAATCGGCTGCTTAACCTCACCTCACCAAATGGATGTTCGTGAACGGATTCTAATCAACAATGAGAAAATCTCAAAACGACTTTTCTCGAATTACGTTCGGGAGCTTGACAACAAGATCCACTCGCTCTCCAGCCGGTCGGACCTTGAAACCCCACCTGTTCCAAAATACCCTGGATTCCTATCATTGCTAGCAATCTATATTTTCATCTTAGAAAAGGTTGATGTGGCCATACTTGAGACAGGAATGGGGGGTGAAACGGATTCGACCAACGTTTTCCCTCGCCCAATAGCCACGGGCATTACGACTATTGGACTCGATCACGTTGAAGTACTCGGGCATACCCTTGAAGAAATAGCCTGGCACAAAGCAGGAATTTTTAAATCTGGGTGTATTGCAGGTACCGTGCCACAAGATGAGGCCGTGTTACAGGTATTACGCAAGAGGGCAGAGGAAAAACAAGTCGCTGGTAAACTGCAAGTCATTACTGACCAAAATATCCTCACATATAAAGTGAAGGTGGATCCAGATATGCGTTACCAGAGGTACAATGCCGGTCTTGCAATATTTTTGGCAGAAGCGTACTTGAAGTCAGCAGACCCACACTTTTCAATGACGGGTGATATTGCCCGTAGTTTGGAAGACGTTGAATTGCTAGGAAAATCTCAGGTTCTAGAGGATGGAGATAATAGCTGGTTCATTAGCAGTGCACATAATGAGGACAGCCTGAAAGAAACTGTTTCATGGTTCAAAAAATATGTTCAAAGACAGGAGTAGGTACATCCTTTCCAACCGTCTGAATGCCCTCTAAAAAGAAAACTCGCAGACACAACTGTGCAGTTCGAGTGTTAGTCTTCAACCAACCGTCCAGCCGATCTTCTCCCAGGAATTCATATCCTTTGCTTAAAGTTATTCATGGTGGCCTATGCGAGGACAGTCCTGTCGTGCTCCAAGGCATTATATTTTGCACTGACCAATTGGACGAAACTGGAGATGAGAAGCCTGGTATGAATCTTCCACAAGTGTCAATATTGATCTAACACTGAGAAGATTTGGTCGACCTTCGGACAAACACGAACGTCGTATCTTCCCTCGATAATCAAAGGGACAACTCTCGAATATGGCAAGAGCTCGGCGGATCGGGGCACATTTCAATTGTGCATACAATCGGAGATGCCTTCCGTCTAGTAAAAGAGAACTATAGAAAAGCTGAAGTTCTTGTGACAGGAAGCGCTTATTTGTCTGGCAATATGCTCCATATTCTGCAACGAACCGCACGAGGTTGAAAATGCTCTTTTACTCTTGCAATTGTAGATATAATTTGTAAAGGGAGACCATTGTCATACATCTACTTCATTTGGCCTCCAGAGTTGATGGCGTTATCGTGACTTATATGAGATGTGTGACTAGAGGAGATAAAGGGTAGCTCCAACCAAGTAAATGCTGCCTGTCACAAGAGTCTGCATTCCATTTTCTCGATCTCCAACCATCTTCGCAAAGCCCAACGCTTCTTTGATATTCGGCTTGACTGAGATTTGAGCGATTGCGTCGACGGTCCTCCAAGTAGCAGTATAAATTCCTTGCATCTCTTCTGAGACCTCAAACCAATTGTGGCGGAGATCTCAAATTGGGGTCAGCAAATGTTAAACACAATAGACTTGTAAGCAATACCTTTGCTTTCTTCCTCCTTGCAAAAAATAACATGCTGCATTTGTACACCATTTTCTTGTAAAGACTTTGCAAGATCTTTTACAAGAGCCTCGCCATCCCGCTCCGAAGCATGGCTGAAGATGAGAATCCGTGGAACGTTACTATAAATGTCAACCTTGTATTGTGTGTAGAAAATATTGTCGATTCACATACCATTTCATGTCCGCGGTGATCTCAGCGAACCATTTCCCAACTACCGGTATACTCACCTGGTTATGAGCTGTGTCCAAAAACCATTGACAATTTCCGTTGATGATTTGTTGAAATCGTCCTGGCCAAGAAAATAACTCTATGCCACGAGTTATATCCTGTTGGGTTATATTGCAATCCTCTTGAGGAGCCTTTTCCTGCAGAAAAGTGCTGGCGAGAGCGAGTGCCAAAGAGACATTTTCTCTCTGAACCATCGGTTTGACCGTGTCAGCTGGTAGCCTATCATCCACACCAACGAAAGTCAACTGGGCAAACTTCTCGGCAGCACGTTCCTGCAATATCGCGGTGGCAGCCGGAACTTGAAGGCTTGAGAAGGCAGGAATTTGAGATTTGAAAATTCCCGACTTATGCCAAGCAATGCTCTCAATAGTTGAGCCAAGCGTACTGACGTGGTCAATGCCTAGTCTTGTGATTCCTACGACATTGGGCTTTACTATATTTGTGGCATCATAGGTTCCGCCACTATTTGTCTCGAAGATTGCTACATCAACCTGTTCGGAAAAAAAGACATGGAATGCTAGGAGTGTGAGGACTTGGTTGTATCCTGGCTTATAAGTCCCCGGGTTTTGGAGAGCATCATTTGAGAGCTTATCCCAAACTTCAAAGAAATACTTGGTGAAAAGCGCCTCCGATATTGGACTGGAATTGATCCGAATGCTCTCGCGAACAGAAATCAAAAATGGCATAGTATACAGGCCAATCTTTCGCGGAAAACCAGTCCTTTCGTCATGTGCCTGGAGAAAGCAATTCGTAAACATACATGTGGTACCTTTTCCTTTGGTTCCAGCCACATGTATGGCGTTGAGACGATCAAGGTCGGCATCCTAGGTTCGTAAGAATCCTCTTAGAGCTATTAGGGACAGTAAGTACCTGATGACCAAGCAGCTGTAAATTCTCAGCCATTCTATACAAGCCAGCAGGGCTACCCCTCTTCCCCGCGGGTGGGTTGCCTTTCAGCGTGCCCCGCATCCTGCGATAGGAGTCTAAACAGGATAATGCGGCCTATTTTGGAGTTAGAAAATGAAAGATTCTTCTTTGCATCATACCTTATAGCTCCTCTGCATTTTTGTTGTGTGGAAAAATACCTGTATGGTTGAGGTTGGGACTGCGGAGTTCCCGAAAGTATGTAAAGTGTGCAATAGACTGGCTATCGTTGAACACTGGAAGTATTTGTCTGCACAGACAACGGAGACGCATTGGGAAGCGATGGGCGAATCGTTGGCCTTTCATTCTACAACATCTGTCTTTTGTATTTCGAGCTGTTCAAGGAAGTTTGCTTTGCATTTCCCCATTCCCACAAAATTACAGAGGACTTCGTTATCATTGCTGAGTAATCTGTATCTA
>Ga0182030_10010194_pt1 | contig 19139 bp, 27 predicted proteins | sample 812S3MmetaG_FD_121299 | JGI IMG/M metagenome (GOLD analysis project Ga0182030, IMG submission 121299) | Permafrost microbial communities from Stordalen Mire, Sweden - 812S3M metaG (Illumina Assembly) | ecosystem: Environmental > Terrestrial > Soil > Wetlands > Permafrost | place: Sweden... | reverse complement strand
GTTTCCTTTGCCGCGTCCCTGGCTTCTTTTGCGTCCCCGCGACGATCTCCCTGCTCCCGCGCGTCTGCTTTCGCCCTATCGTCACCGGCGCTGGCGGCGTCCACCTTCTGACGCATCCGCGCGGTTTCCAGTTCAGGACCAATACCCTGCGTCAGTAGGTTCTGTGCCGATTCAATCTGACGCTTGCTTAGCGTGTTTCCAGCGCTGATACCTTCAAACGGGTTCTTTGCGGATTCGTCGCCCATCAACTGGGCTTCCATACCAGCGGCCTTCAGCATGGACGCCTGACGTTCGGTCAGTTCCGTGCCGGACACGATGGTCCGGCCAGCCGCAGCCATGGTGGGGTCACCACCACCGTAAGACGGAACGGTGGTAACACTACCTGGAGTAAATGACTGAATTTCGCGCAGAACGCGCGCGTAGTTCTCAAGCCTTGCTACGTTGTGCGCGTCAGGCCCCTGCGCTTTGGTGTCCTGTTCGCTGGCTTCCAGACGCAGACGCGCGTCACGCCCGTGGGCGCGTTCGTATTCGTCCATCGTCAGCGCGTGCAACTTCTCACGCAGCCGGTCATACTCTTTGCTGGATTCCTTCAACAGAAACAGGGAAGCTGTTTGCGCTTGTGCAAGCGGGTCCTGCGCAGTTACCCACTTCTGCACTTTTTCAATGATCTGGTCCAGGACGCCCACCAGGGCGATAGCGCCGAAGATGGGGAACGCGGCCTGAAGGATTGGTGCCAGCCCTTCTATCTGAGAAAGGAACTGTGCGGCTGCCCGGATAGGCATAGCGCCTTCCATCATCCGCATCTCGTTTGTCAGGTTGCGGACGCTGCCGGTGGCGCGCGTAGCCCCGGTGTGTATCCCCTCGAAGGCTTGCGTGCCGGAGGTGCCGGCCTTCTGCGCGGCCTCGGCCATGAGGTTCAACTGCATCCGGCTCGTTTCGAGCAGTTGATTCAGGACCTCAGTCTGCTTCGACATCAGCGCGTTGGAGCCGGTGAGTTGTTTGAGCTTCGCGTCGAAGCGATCCGCCGCCTCGGCGTCCTTGTCAACGACCGCACCAAGGGCCTGGAGTTGATCGGTACCGCCCACTTGGGCGTTGATGAACATCTCGTAAGCCATAGTTAGCTGTTCTCCCAGGCTTCGTTAATGGCGGATTCGTGAATCTTGGATTCGACGCTGGCGATTTGGAGCGCGTCAACCAGCGCGCCGGGAAGTTCTGTCAGGTCTACCTGTTGCCCGGCGTTGCGAATTGTGGTCACGATCTGAATCAGCTCCATCGACTGCGGAGTAATGTATGAGACCGGGCACTCCGAGATGCGCGGTTCGTCGAGTAGACACGGGACGGTCTTTTCCATCTTGCGATTGCCGCCGAGACGCTCGTAGCCGCGTACCTCATATTGCGGACCCCACCACTTATTCAGGCGCGGGTTTACGCGCTCTGTGTAGTAGCGGAAACAGTTTCGGGTTGCCCAGAGGGTGAGCTTTCGGCAGTTGGAGCAGTTGTAATTGTCGCTTGCGCTGGCACCACTGCGCCGGAAGTGCCAAGCGACGGTGAGTTTTTTGCGGCGTCTCTGGTCAGGCGCCCATCGTTGACAAGCGCCTCGGAGATTTCCTGCGCCAGCGGAGGCGGCCCGTATTCGAGGAGCTGGTCAACCGTCATGCCATCTAACTCGCCGCCCTCGATACTGATGAGGCAATCTCGAATCCAGACCATCTGAATCTGATTGACGATCGACTGATACTCCTCAGTGAGCGAGCTACGCAGTTTGCGCGTCTCGCTGTCGGCAGATGTGCGGTATTCCGCAAGTAGCGGGTCCAGATCCTGCTTTATGACAGCGTCCCATTGCTCCGAAGGCAACGCGAGCGCTTTCTTGCGCGCGATGGCAATCTGCTCCGAGAGTTCCTTCTCTTTCGGAGTTTCGGGCGGGCTATCGGCCTCCAACTCGCGCAGGCGCTGGCGAAGGCTCAGCGTCTTCATGTCGAGCCCGACCCGCCGCCCATAGCCGATGCGATGCACCGTAAAACGAACGCAGGGGAGAGATTTGGAATCGTGGGTAATCGTGGGTGAGAATGCCATATCGCCTTTCTGGTGTGTATTGTTGGCCGGGCTTGCCCGCGTCCCGGCCCGCCGCGCCCCTCGGTGCCCTGAGCCAGTGCAATGCACCGTAAGCGAGCACCGTACTATTCCGCGCGCGGTCCCTGGTTCCTGCCTCTCTCTACGTGAACGCCAGCGAGAAGCTGTCCACCACGTTGTAAGTTGTAGCGTGTGCCAACGATTCGCCGAGATTCAGGTCGAAGTACGCCCCGTTCTCGACGATCTGCGCCGGTGCCAGCGTAACGTTTTTGAGCGTCGCCGTAACGGTCGAGCCAGCCACGTTGTTGACTGCGATGGAGATGTTGATGGGAGACTTGGTGGCCGCCTTGGTCTTCAGGTTGGCCAGCGTCACGCCGTCGCTATCCACAAAGCGCAGCGTTCCAATGCTGACGGTGTGCCGGCCGCCGATGGGGTAGTTCGGGAACTGGTCGAACGTCAAATCCTCGGCGAGGTCAAACCCGGTGTTGAGTGTGATGCTTAGCGAGCCCCGGAGTTCGGCCATGACATTGCCATCGAACGTTCCAGTTCCCGTGCGCCCGGTGATCGCTGAACCATTGACGGTCAGCGGTGCCCCGCTGCTGGGGCACACCGGGTAGGCGGTCAACCCGAAGGCCGCGGTCGCATAATTGCCGGTGTAGCCCGTGAACTGATCCGACAACCCCACATAGACGCACTTGCCGTCCGCTGTCATCGTGGAGTATGGTCCACCGAAGTTCAGCACCAGCCGCGTCGGGATGCAGCCGCCGGCATATTGATGGGTCGCATTCGCGGAGCCGTTTTTGTTGAAGCGGAACAGCGCGAATGGCAGGTAAGCCATCGGATTCACGAAAGAATACGTCGCGCTGGTCGATGCCACGATGGCGGCCGCCTGGCCGAAGAACGATTGCAGAATCGGGTCCAGGTCGGGTACTGTTCCCGCCGTCCCGTTGGGGATCAGTGGAGCCTCGAAAGTGAATGAGCCCGACTGCGGCCCGCGGATTCCGGCGATAGAGTCTTGTGTGCCGGTCTTGTACGGGGGCTCAAGCACGGGGTTGTTTTGCGTCAGCGAGCAGGCGATGTGCCGCGTCAGGATCGAGCCCGTGGGGGTCCAGGTGCCAGAGGAGTTGGGGATCGTGCGCAGGAGCCCGGCGCCCTGTGCTTGGGCAAAGACCCAATCTAGGCGTGATGCGGAGTAAACGTTTGACATGGTGAGCTATTCTCCCTTCGCGGCTTGCGCCGCCGTGCGCTTCTGGTGGATGATCTCCCAGGCGCGCTTTCTCTTTGCGGTGAAGTCTTCAGGGGCGTTCTCCTGAAGGGCGATGGTGCTGTGTTTCTTGATGTGCGCGGGGTCAAACTCCAACTCCGTGAATTCGGCTTCGGTCAGGAGGGCGACGCCGTGCGCGACATACTCGGCCGCGGCCTGATCCTCCAGTTGAACCGTCTGGCCGAACGATACCAGTTGGGTTCCGTTGCCGAAGTCGGCAAAGCTTCCGACGAAATAGTAAGTGCCCATAAGTCTCCTAAGCGATAACGTAGAATTGCGATACGAACTGCACCGTCCGGCGCCAGTTATCCCCGGCCGCGACGATCTGCCCTTTGGCATAATCGAGATCCCGGTTGAAGGTGATTCCGGTTCCCCAACTGGCCGGCTGATTCACGCCGTTGATCGAGTTGAACATGGCATCGATGACGGCGGCGGGCCATGTCTCGAAATCAACCGCCTCCGATTCCACCCACCCCAGATGAACCTTGACGATGCAAGTCACCACGCCATCAAACTGAGTGTTCTTGATGCGCTGACCGTATCCGCGCTGCGGGCCGCGAACCGCATCGATGGTGAGCAGCGGGTACTCGAATGGCGACGATTGCTCGAGCAGATCCGGCGGAACGTCGCCAAAGGTGAAGTTGCGCGGCGAGGCATTGATTGAGGCGTCCCAATTGATTGTGATGGCAGGCGTGCCGTAGCTGCCCTGAATCGCGGCGTAGGCGGCGTTGAAGCCAATCGCCGGGTCGGACAACCGGGTCAGCATCGCCATACTCACCGCCCTGCAAATATCAGCCATCCCTAAAAGCCTATGTCCTCATCCGTGATCGGTCCTTGTTGAACGTTGGAGACATTCATTGGCGCCCGCGAGTCATTGGCGCCCGCCTTCACCCGATCCTCAATGCGCCTGGCCACGATCTGCTCGCCAATCAGCAGATCCTCCGAACTCAGCGCAAAGAATTCGCGCGCCGGGCTCGTGTCCGTACCTTCGTCGTTCCCGCGGGCGCGCTCGGCCTCGGGGCCGTAGAAGCCAATCGCAAGCTCTTGGGCATCCACGTTGTTCTCGAAAGCATCCATTTCATCGCCGCCCAGGCCGTCCATGCTTGTGTCCAGTTCGGCGCCGCCACAGCGGACCATCATCGTGTCGAGCATGTGAGTGTGCTGCTCCATGCCATACAGGTTCACCGCTATTGCGCCGTGGGCCGCCTTGGCTGCGGCGTAGGAGTCGTAGCGGATTCCGTACGGCGTCCTGATTCCGGCGCGTCCCGTCGCCGAGAAGCGATTCCGGGCGGCTGTCTTTCTCGCGGCCTGGCTTGCATCCGTCGCCCGCGGCCCACGCGCGCCAGCCACTTCACGATTCGGGTAGAAGTAATAAGGCCCCCTGATGCTATACGGCGCAAATGGTGCGCCGTTGGCGTCCATGCCGGCGAGCGTTCTCTTGCGGATTCGCGCCCGGTAGGTTTGTCCGATAAGCAGGAGATCTCCCTGGGTGACCCGCGAGAGATTCTTAATCTCATAGCGGATCGCCTCTCTGGCGTCCTGCTCGTCCGGCCCTTTGAAGGTTGCGCCCGCCATTTTTACTCTCGCTTGCTATGTACCTTCGCTCTCGCCTCTCGCAACTCGCGCTCAGCCTTGCGTTGGCAGGCCGGACAATGCCGCAACCTGGAAAAGTATGCCAGCGACTTGCCGCACGCCGCGCACTGACGCGCATCCTTCATCCGTGCTATGCTCTGATCGTTGTCTCAGCCCTTCGAACAACTTCAGCGGATCAAGGTCAAGCTGTTGGGCAAGCGCTACGCCATCGACGTGCTCACCCGCTGCAGCGAACTCAGAAACAAGCTGGCGCCCGTCATTCCTATGCCGCCAGCGCCGCCTGAAGATCCTCAACCGACAGATCCCACTGATGACGACAGTTCCAACCACCTCTCGTAATGAAGACGTTAGGCAGCTGCCCGTTGCTCATCCTGCCGATCTGGCTGCGCGTGTAACTCTTGCCGACAGCCAGAAGATGCTCGCAGAACTCGCGCGTCAGTTTGTCATCCGGGCCGGAATACTCGTAGGTCAACTCCTGCTCGCCCGGCAGATCCTTTTCGATGGTCTGATAGGCCCGATCCGTGGCCGTCGCGTAAAACAGCGACATGGAAGTATCGCCCAGCGTGCGCGCCTGGCCGATGCTCAGATCGAACCGCTTGGACAACTCGGCAACCAACTCGGAGAACTTGAGGCCACCCATTGAGAACATGCCGCGCGTCATCGCCGCCCCGGCGGCTGACTCCACCGTCGCCCGCAGGCCTGCCAGCGCGTTCATCTGAAAGCTGGACATGATATCCAGATCGTTCGCGCTCGGCTTCCACTTCGGCAGCGGAGTTTTCATCTGGTCGGACAAATACTTGAGCGTGTCCTGCAAGTACGGTAGCTGCCCGTGGAACTGTTCTACGAACGCCTCCAGGAGTCGCGGTAGTCCGGCGCGGTCCATCTCTTTCACGAACAGGCTGTTCAGATTCCGCAACGCCCGGAAGTTGCCCGGCGTCTGGTCGATCATGCCATCGGTAACACTAAGGCCCTTCTGCAACTTCGCCACGACGCGATCCTTCGCCCGATCCACCATCTCGCGGAGTTGCTTTTCGAACTCCGCGAGTAGTGAATCCTGGTAAGCGGAACGCTTGGCGGCGATGGAATTAAGGTCGGCCATTGAACAACGCCGCTTCGGCTTTGCGGCGCGCTTGCAGCCACGGTAGCACCGTGAGTACTCCGTTGACTTTCGCTTTGTCGATATCGAGAAAGTTGTTCGCCGCGTTCAGCCGGTCGCCGGCCAGTACGCAAGCCCACAGGTGCGGCGCGTACCCATCGATGTTGCACCCAGCGTTGTAAGCCAGGCTCGCCAGCGCATCGAACTGGCACTGACGCAACTGCAGGTCGCCCAGCCGCCGGCTGAGATCGGTGTCTACTTCGGCTATATCTTGGGCCAGCAGTGCATCAGCCATCGCCTGGCTGATCGACTGGCCTCCCACCACGCCATCGGTGTGGCCCCAGCCGATTGTCCAGACACCGCCCGAATCCTGGTAGGAAATCAGGCGGCAGTCCTCGAAGCGCCGGATCAGGTCAAGTGCGGCGCTGCTCGCGATCACTTGCCACCCGCCAATCCCGGCGGCATGTACGAGCGCAGCTCGCTCGCGGCCGATCCCTTCAGGATGTCGTATACCTTCAGCTTGGCCACGGAGCCCTTCTTGAGCTTCACGGCGCCGCTCATGCCGGCTTTGGTCCCAAGCCCATGCACGAGGCTGAAGAACCCGGAGAGCGCCGGATTGGAGCCGATGACCAGCACTTCGCTATCATCGGGATCACCCTTGTCGCTAACCCACTGCTTGATGGAGTCGAGCGCCTTCTTGGGATCGCCGCCCGGCCCGAGGTCCGGTATCTGCAGCACGTCTTTCGGATCGAGGCTGAAAAAGTCTTGCGCAATCGCGGCGGCCTGCATGTTGCGCGTCTCCGGCCCGGTGAAGATCACGTCCGGGTCCATCTCGCAGGCCTTGGCGTACTGCTTGAGCACAGCGCCGAACTTCTTGGCGCCTTTCTTTGTCACTTGGCGCTGCGCGTCGTCTACGGTATCATCCTCGGGCTTCGCCTTTGGATGGCGAACAATCGAGATAATCATTTTGGTTTGTTTTCTTTCCCCGCGTTTTACGTGTGCGGCCACGGTTGGTTGGGTTGAAACTCGCACGGGCTTCGGCCATGTCACCCGCGCATGATCGTATTCTGCATTGTGACGCTCGAATTCCAGTTCTGCCCATTATCGGCGGCATAGCCGCTCAACGCAGGTGGCCCAGGGAGAACGCATGATTTTGTGGCGTAAGGCACCGGCGTCGCGTTCTGCAGGTAGAGCGTCTGCCCCGTGAGCCCCACATAGACGTTCCAGCAGCTCGCGTTCAGCGGCGTGAAGAGGCCTTGCCCCTGCTGGATCGTCGGTGGCTGGCTGCCGTTCGGCCCAGTGAGGCCGACGATGGAAACGGATATCACCTGGGCGGTGGCTACCGTGATCGTCGCGCGCGCGCTGGGCGCAGACTCGGAATTGCCTTTTGCCGTCGGCGATGTGTAATTCCACTGGTCCGCCCAAGTGATCGAAACGTCGTAATTCGTTGATGCGTTAGCGTTCGTCCCGGCTACCGCGCTCAGGTTGGCCGCGGACCATATGCCGGCTCCTGGCTCATAGAGCGCGCCCGGACATTGCATCGGCTGGTTGACGATGGGCACGCCGGAGGAAAAAAAGTTCGGCCATACGAGACGATTGAAACGGTCATCGTAATGGTCCATCTTTATTTTGTAGCGGTCCTGCTGCTTGCGCCCAAAGCACTCATCGTAGAACTCGATCAGCGCCATGTAGATCGCGGCGCGCTTGATCGGAGACCACATGCCGTTGACGTAGGGAGGGGTGACAACGATCTGGCTGAGCGAGACGCGCGGGCGCTGGCTGGACGGCCCCACGAGATTGAGCGCCGCGGCGGTCTGGGAATAGGGCGCCACGAACGGCGGTAGCGTGCCGGCGAATCCCTGGTTTTTCATCATCAGCCTGTCGCCCATTTGCCACGTTGCGGTGGCGCACACGCCAGGAGGGCCGCCAGGTATGGAATCCAGGACGATCTGCTCGCTGGTGGCAACCCTGCTGATTTCAGGCTCGGTCGCGATGAGATCCGCCGATGTAACGAAATCTCCGTCAGTCCAAAGAGCCATTGGTTTACTTCCGCCCGCTCACTGCGATGACCAGCACTTCGCCGCCGGTCTCAATCGCCTTCAGGATCTTGTCGATGGCCGCGCAGACATCCTTGCGCGCCTTCCGCTGCTGCTTGTGTTTCATCTCTTTTTTCTTCATGCGCCTGATCACCCAGTGCATTCGCTGCTGCGCCTCATCCATGTAGCGAGAGACGAATGGGAACGAGGCCGGGTCCGAGATAGCGGCCCACGCGCGATAGAGCCGGTCTTCTACCACGGCCATCTGCTCACGCTCGGCCTTGCGGAGCAAATGAAACTCGCGGTCGAGGCCGCGGAGATATACCAGCGCGGCGAGCATGGCTGGCGTTAGTTCGCCGCGCTGAGAGGTTCGCTTGAGTGCTTCGTGGTGCGCTTCGAGTTGTATCGCGCGCCGCATTGCCCTACGTGCTCGACACGTAGTAGAACACGTACATCTCGATCACCCCGGCGGTCAATGGTCCGCTGGCGATGGTCAGTTGCATGGTCGTGGCCGCGGTCGTTTTGACCCAGGTCGAGGAGGTTTGCGGTACCGGCGAACTCTGTCCGAACGCGGCGGTTCCGAGCGAACCCTTGCCGGTGGCCGACATGAGCGTAGATGCGCCGCACGCCGTGCCGCCGGTACATCCGAGCGCCACCGTGGCCGCGCCGGCCGCCGTGACCGCGCGGGCTACGGCAACCCGAGGCTGCCGATGACCGTCTGGCTGGATGGCGCGGCCCTCGTTATGGACTTGGCGTTGATCGCGTCGAGAATCACCTCGAGGTCGTTCGGCGTGCAGTTGCCCACGGTGAGCGCAAGCACGGTCGAGATATCCGCCGAGCTCGGCTTCTGCGATCCGGCGTAGTAAGTGAGTGGCATGAGATTTTCCCTTTCGTCAAAAAATGGCGTCGCGCGACCGGCATGGAGTTTGGTGCCGGACTGCACGCGCGACGCCCGCTAAATGGATCTGTCGCCTACGGCTCGCCGCCGCGCTACGACTCGTACCAGGCCGACAGTTGGAGGCCGGGGGTGGAATCGGCCTGAATGATGTTCACGCGGAGACGGGCATTGGTGACACCGAACCGCGTGCCGGGAGTGTCGTACTTGCGGTTTTCGTAGTCCTTGGACGCGAAGGTCGGCGTGTTGACGACCTGGCCCTGGACCGCGACCAGCATACGGGTCACGATATCGGCCACGAAGCCGTCGACCGAATCCTGTAGGGCGATGACGGCCTTCTTGCCGGCGCCCAGCGTTTCGATGCGCAGCTTCATGGTCCAGTCGTTCGCCACGCCGGAGATATCCCAGGCCTGGCTGACGGCGCCGCCGGAGCTATAAGCGCCGGTGCCGGCGATGCCAGTGCTGAGCGCCGTGTTCGAGTACATCCCGAACGTGGTGGTGCTGTAGCCGGTCACCTTGACGTAAGCCAGCGTGTTGGCGCCGGTGTTGCCCACGACGCCGGTGACTTGCACCTGGTCGCCGTCCGCAAGGCCGTGCGCGTTAGTGGTGGTGACAACGATGGGCGTGGCATTGGTTGCGCCGGTAATCGCGCCTCCCAGCCCGCCGAACGACCCCGACACCGAGTGCGTGCGGGAGCTTTCGAGCATAGTCGGTTGTGCCATTGTTTTTGTTCTCCTGTTGATTTAGAATGGCCGGCGCGATTCGCCGGGTACTGCCCTTGAGAGTTTAGTTAGCCCCTACGGTCACGAGCTGTACGAGATTTCGCGTGCCTCTCGCCTTCGCGACATGATCCGGGCAGAGTTGCCCGTCCAATCCGACGGCCCAGCCGAGCGACATCGCGGCTTTGACAAAATCGCCGGCCGCCTGCGTAGGGTCGTAACCTTGGCTGACGGTGGCTACCATTGAGTGACCACAGGTGACCGTATCGCAGAGTAGAAACAAGCTCGGCTGGGGCTGAAAATCGGTGATGATGCGGAACATGGGTTTGCTATTTCGCCTTGGCGCGCTTCGCGGCCTGTTCGGCTTCCCACGCCTTCGCCTCCTGCTCTGTCGCGACGCGTCCGGCACCGGCCTCTTCCGCCGGGGCGGACAGCATCGCGTCGCGCAGGATCTCTCCCAGAGCCTTTGCGCTGGCGCGCTCCGAGTGATCCTTCTCGTCCTCAATACCTTGGCGCTTCGCGGCCTGTTCGGCTTCCCACGCCTTCGCCTCCTGCTCTGTCGCGACTCGATGAGTATTTTCCCGGAGGCATCCGGAGGCGTCCCAGGGCTTGCAGATGCACATATTGAATTCGCCCTTTTCGTTCGGTTGGAGCGAGACAAGATAGATCGCTTTCAGCGACCGCCCCATGTTGTCCCACTTGTGGTTTGGGTCCACCTCGCGGGCCTTCAGGTCGGCCCTGTAGGCAACCGGGTCCAGTTCGGCGCACACCTTGCGACGCTCGGCCCATTGATTTCGATAATTGACTGCGACTTGTGCCATTTGGCTCCTCTTTTTAGGGAAAGGCGAGGGGCGGGAAGGCCCGCCCCGCCGGTTAGTTCAGAATCTGCTGGCCGAACTCCTTGCGCAGCGCCGCGACGCCATACAGCGCATCGACGGTGAACTGCTGGGCGAGCACCTGCGGGTTGTAGGACATCACGACCCGGAGAGCGAAATTCTGAAAGCTGATGTTCTGCGACACCGCGCCGGTACCCTGGATGATCAGCGGCAGATTGCGCATCGCAAGCACGATGGCATCGGAGCCGAACATCAGGTTCGTGGTGTTGCCGTTGAGCGTGGAGACCTTCTGGCTGCGGGCGAAGATGACGCCCTTCAGTTTGCCCACGGTGCCATTCGCGATGGCCTGATTGTTGACCACCATGCGCTCTTCCGAGAAGCGCGGGATCTGGCGCAACTGGCTGTAGCCGGTGCCGCCGACCAGGGCGTATTTCTGAATCGAGTCGTTCATGCGCGCGTTGAACAGAGCGCTCTCGGCCGAGTCAATGGTCGCCTCGGTAATAGCCGCGGCGCCCGTGCCCAGAACCGAATTGGCCGTGAACAGCGGGAAGGTGCCGATCAGATCGGCTTCGATCTGATCCGCAACCGCCAGTATGGCAGGCTGCATATAGATGTCGATCAGCGAGGGGCTGGCAAGCGCCTGCGCCACGTTGATGATCGTGAAGGTTGCCTCGCGGTGGCTGTTGAGCACCACCTGAGCGTTGCCGAGAGTCGGGTTCTGGTTGGTGACCGTGCCGCCCTCAGCGATGTTGTTGGTGGTCATGTTCGGCGCGATCGGCACGTTTATCACGTCGCCCATCTGCGCGAGCACGTCATCATAATTGCGATTGACCCAGGGGCCCATCACGAAGTTGGGACCGAGAGCGGGTAGCGCTTTGCTCGCGACCAACTTGAGAATGGCCTGCGCCGCATTTGCACTGGTTACTTCATTTGCCATGTTGATTGCTCCTTATCTGAAAATGGCCCCGCTCTCACGAGATCCAACGCTACGAAGCCGCACGGGAAGAACGACCCTTTTAGGCCGCGTTCCCGTATAGCTTTTTGCTTATCTCTTTCGCGTAGGCTGCTTGCTTCTCCGGCGTGCTGAGATCGTCATCGAGGGACGGGCCTTTGTTGCCGTGCCCCTCGCTGCGCGATATCCCGGAGCCGCCGGACTCCGGTTTCTTGAGCGCGAAGTCGAAGCGCTCGGTTACGTCCTGCTCCACGAACTCCTTGTTGAACTCGGCATAGTCGCCGTCCGGGAGCTTGATGACGAGCTTTCCGTCCTTGCCGGGGCTGACGCGCGCCGAATAATCGGCGAAGACCAACTCGCGGCCGGTATCCTTGGCCCACTGAAACGAACTCAGCAGGTCCTTGATCGTTCCGTTGCGTTCGGCGGCGGCAGTCTTAGCATTGGCCGCATCGCGCTCGGCTTGAAGCTCCTTCACCTGCTTGGAGAGCTTCTTTAATTTTTTGGGCGTCATGACATCGACGAGATTGCCGTCTCCGTCATTGCTGCCTTCGGCGCCTTTACCCTTGCCGCCAGTCGGGGTGCCATCGTCGCCCTTGCCGGCCTTCTTACCCTTTGCCAACTTGTTCAGGGCCTTAGCCAGCTTCTTTGGCTTCATACCATCGAAGACCTTGGCGAATCCGCCCAGCCCCTCGACAGCCTCGGCCAGCTTCTTCATTTCCTTGGATTGCTTTTTATCGAGCCCGTTCAGCATGTCGGTGATGTCAGACTTCGACATTCCGCCGGCCTCCTTGAACCAGCCAGACAGATCGGCCTTCATTTCATCCGTGAGTGCCATGTGTGTGTTGTCTCCCCGCGTATAACGACGCGGCGCGTGATTCCCGGCATTTGACCGGCCGGCGCGGCTTTTGTTTGTCTCTACTGCCCGCGTTTTACGTCCGCGGCGGACGTGCTGCAAAAGTCGTTATGCTGCCTGCTCGACCCTCTTGTCGATCGCGCCACCCGCGCGCTGCAACTGATTCGTGAACTGCAGCTTCTGCGCTTCCTGCTGCTGGGCGAGGCGTTCCGATTTCTTCGGGCCGTTCTGAATTTCTCCTACCACTACGTCGATCATGCTGCGGTTAGCATCCGGTATACAGGCGAGCGCCGTGCGTGTCTCGATCTCCTGGAACCAGGTATCGCTCTGGATTTCGGCGTCCTCGGCGAACTCCATCAGCTCGATCATCTGCGCGGCCGTGTCGGTCGAGAACGTGAACCCGTGAACGTCCCACTCCACATCGTCATCGCCGTGCGCCAAGGATACGTCCTGGCCGAGGAGCTGCATTCCGGCGCGCACAATATCGCCGTACTGGCCCAGCACGTCCTTGGACGGCATCATGTCCATCTCTTTGGAGTAGCCGCTCGACGATGAGGCAGACGCCGACGAGCTGCGCCCCTGCGCCATCAGGTACATCTGCCGGTAGATCTCCTCTCGCCCGGCTTCGATCGCTTTCGCGGAATGCTCGAACGAGGTACCCCTGGGCTCGGTCCATTCGAAGGTATCGCCGGGCCGCAGGTTGATGGAGGCAGTCTCCGATATCGTCTGCTGAAAATCCCAATCATCGGTCTTGATGACCGGCATGGCAAGGTTCGCCATCTCGAGCCCCCAGTAATACGAGTTCACCAGGTTGATATGGCGAATTGCCGGCAGGAAGGCGCGCTGCATGAGCCAGAGTCCATCGGGAATCCAGAACCGGCGGACGGGTACGCGTTTCACTCTCGACAGCGCGTGCGGGCCTTCATCGATGAGCGTCGCCGTGCTCCCGCCATCGCTGATGACCGTCTGCCCATCAGGCCCCACCAGCGCGACGGTCTGCGTGCCGGGCGTCGTAGTTTCCTTGGCACGTTCGAATATCCGGTACTTCTCGCGGTCGTAGTAATACCACCGCTCGACGTTCTCCGACTTCTCCAGAAAATCCTGCCGCGTACTGAAAACCTTGATGACAACCCACTCCAACGCGCCGAACTTATCGACGCTGTAATTGATGACGTGCCGCGGGTCGTAGAGCATGGCGTACGGATTCAACAGCCCCTTCGTCTTCACGTCGTAGAGCGTTTGCGCTGCGGGGTCGCTGCCGGGCAGGTCAATGCAGCACCAAGCCTCCTTGAAAAGCATCAGACTCAGATAGACCTGGCGCCAGAAATCGACGTACGTCATGCCGTTGCGGTCGCAGTTCTGGAGCCAGTCTTTGTAAAAACCGAGCTTCGCATCCGACAGCTTCGCAGCTTCGCCAACCTTCGCTTTTGTTCTGAGTTCGATGTCAGGGTCTTTGTTGAAGAGTTTCGATTGGTACCAGCCGATAGCCGGACCCACAATGTTGTCGTAGGTGAAGCGCATGACGCGCTGCAGGTATACGTCGTTGACTTCTTTGGGCCGCTTCAGAAGGAAGCGGGTCGCGTTGTCCTGCATGGCCTTGCCGCCGCGGTACAGGAGGTCTGAGGCAATCCAGAACTCCCGATAGTCCGAGACGTGTGGATGCTCGGCGTTCAGTTTGTCAACGGCGGCGGTTGTCATGGTCTTTCTATACCTGGAACCCTTCGACCAGCAGCACGTCGCCCGCTGCGTCGAAGTCCACAAACACGTTATCGATCGGGATCTTATTCGCGCCCTGGTAACTCATGACCGGGACCGCGATATGAGCTAACTGAGACTTAGGCGCGACCTCCAACACGCCCGTCCATGGGCTCACGGGGGACATGAATAAGCCCTTCGGGAGCGCGTTTGACGGCGGGAGGATCAGGCCGAGATAGCAATTGGTCCCGATGTTCGCCCCCGACACTTGAATTTCCATGCTGTGAACTTCGATCCCCTGATTGGCGAACTGCGGATAATTGATCGTGATCGGAATCGGCGTGCGGAATAGCGTGCCGCTGCCCGATCCTGTGCCGTTACCAAGAAAAGCCGTCTGCCCGAACCCGGCCGGCCACAGAATGGTGAGCGTGTTGGCATCCGTGACATATGCGACCCAGGACCCGTTGATGGCAGTCTGCCCGGTGACGCTCGCCACGCGAATGTAGATCTGCGTTCCGATCGGGTAGCCGTGCGCGGTCACAGTGAGCGCAACAGGTTGGCCGTTGGCGTTGGAAATAGACGTGATGCTCTGCGACGCCGAAGCTATCCCGCCGAACGGGAACGGATTGAAGGGTAGTTGAATGCCGGACATGGCGTTTTACGCCTCCTGCGTTGTCTTGCCCTTGCCTACTTGATCCTGCACAAAGTCCAGAACTTCGTGGCCAAGTTGCTGCTCGGCCGGCCCGACGCCGAACGTCACGGTATTCACGGCCGCGTTATGAGCCGCATCGCCGGCCTGCGCGGGAAGTTCGACCGGCTGGCCGGTCTTGATATCCACGGCCGGGATGATGAATGGCGGCGGCTGAGTACCGGAGATTTCAACCACGGGCGGCGTGATGACCAGTCCATCGGCGTCCGGCTCGCCAGCATCCTCTGCGTCTGGCTGCTCGTCCGAGACCGGCTCCAGCGCGGCGGATGCCTCGCCGGCTGTCACAACCGCGTTGCGCAGCGCCTCCACCAGCGATTGCTTGGCCGCCTCGAATTCTTTGCCATCGGCGCGTACATCATCGAGGTGCTGGGCCGCCGTTGCGGTGTGCGGGACGTGACCGTTCGCGACAATCCACTCCAGGAGAAACTCGACTGCCTTCTGAATAGCTTGCATCTTTTCTCACCTCACCCAATAGCTGATAATCATCCCTTCGGTAGTGACCGCCGAGTCAACCGCATAATCCGTAATATGCAGGACATCCGCCGATTCCTCGACGATGACCATATCCAAGATCCCGGTAGCGCCCGGCGCATTTATGGCGCGCAGAACGTTTGCGAACGTCATCTGATTCATGGCCACGGCGCCGAGTCCCGCGATACCGAAAAACAGGGTTCCCGCCTGACCTGGCACGGGCGCCGCGATAATTCGCGCAACCATTTGGCCGTTGCTCTTGTCGTTGGGAGCCGCACTGAGTGTTCGTGGTGCTTGCGCCGTTCCGCCGCTGGTGAAAGCCCCGTTTCCGGCGACGCCGTTTTGAAAGGCCGTGTCACTGAACATTGCAATGTGGTTCGCGTCCACCACCTGCGCATAGGCCGTAACGTTAGCGGCGGTGTTACCACCGATATTCTTGCCCGATATGGCGTCGCCGGTGACGAACGGATGCGCGACCACGGTAAGCACGATCGGCGTCGCGTTCGTTGCGCCCGTCACTGCCACGCTGCGCGACTTCACGAGGCCTAGCGAGAATGGCTGCATCTGGAAATATCCCCTCCTCTATACCGGCGACGTGCCGACTTCGCCCACGCGTGACCGCAGGGCGAGCTTCGAATGGACCAGATAGCCGAGCGCGTCCGAGATGTGGGTACGCATCGGATCGGTGGATTGATCCAGTTGCGCCGCGCCAGACTTCCACACCACCTGCTCGAGATCTTCGACCAGGTTTTTGCAGCGCGGATGAATCTGCAGGCGGCACTCGCCGGCAGCGCTTCGCAGTACGCCATTCACCGACGCAACCCGATCCTTGACGAGCGGGTTGGTGCTCGTGTATCGGAAACTCATCTGGTAGCCAGGAGTGACACGGAAGTACTCTTTGATGACGGCCCAGTCGCTCTGCGCGCCGGCGCCGGCTGCCGTCTTCCGCTGGCTGCCCGTCGCGTCGCCGTAGACCGAGACCGTCAAGGGAACTCCGTTGCGGCGATAGTCTCGCGTGTGGTTCACGAACTCCTCGCAGGCCTCGGCCGTGTTGCTGTTGTGCAGGAACAGCTCGTCGATCACGTTGATGTGAAGGTCTTTGCGGCCATGGACCGTATCCATATAAGTGCTGCGATCTTCGATCTGCGCGATAACGGCACATAGCGGGTTGACGTTGAAATCGAGCGCAAAGCACAAGGGCAGCCGCGGGTTATAATCGGCGGCCTCGCTCACATGCGCTTGACGCTTGAAGGCGAAGTACACCTGGCCGGAGCGGACGTTCAGGTATTCGCCTAGGACCTCTTGCCTGTAAAGCTGCTCATCGTACGTGCCCAGCAGTGAGTCGTAGAGCCCGGTCTCGGTGACGTACTTATTCTCGCGCGGTGACGCGAGATAGGCCTTGTAGTCCGCAGCGGGCTCACTGATGAATAACTTATAAACCCAGTCGTACCCGTTGGGAGTCCAGACACCGAATGCGCAGCGGCGATTCGCGCCAGGATGGCGCAAGCGGCCAAGCAGGCGAGACCATGCCGCCTGCGGGCAGTATGTCAACTCATCGAGCCCAAACCAGGCGAGGTTCGTTCCGCGCAGTCGCTCGAAATCATCCACCGATCGGCAAAGGATCTGCGCGCCGAAGAAAGGCGGATCGGGAAGCACCAGAATATTCTCCGAGCGCCAATGATCGTAGCGAATCCCTTCGTTGGCCAGCACGTCGAACATGTTGCGCAGCGTCGCGTCGCGCAACATCGGGTAGGTTGGCGCGCCGATCAACCCCAGGAGTCCGGGGTTGAGCGCGGAGAGAAACAGGGCCTCATACACGAGCGCGACAGATTTGCCGCTGCCGATCGGGCCAGAGAATCCTTTGTGGAGCGTCCGTAGGTCCGCGTGGAATTTGCGTTGCGTTGGCAGCGGGGCATATTGCCAGCCAGAGGAGCGGTCGAAGGTTTCGGCCGGCGGCAGGGTTGGTATCTGGCGCGCGCTCATGCTTCCACCTGCTCGGACTGCTGCTCGCTCTTTGGCAACTCTTCGCGAATCCACTCAGGTAATGCTTCCCGTGGAACATACGGCAGTTGAATGTCCGGTGCATCGAGCCCGAGCAACTTCGCGCGCCGCTCCATGATCCTGAGCACCCGGTCGACGGCGCCCTGGTTGCCGGCTTTGGCTTGGCTGAAGATCTTCATGAAGACCGAATCGAGCCGCTGCAACTCCATCTCACGAACGTCGACGGCCAGCTCTTTTGTGTGCTCGCGGAGTGCGGCCAGCACGCGGGCGACAGCTTTATGCGCGCCGGCCTTACTGATCTTCGTACCGCGAGCGGTCAGGATCTTCGCAATGTCGCCGTAGCTCGCGCCGCCCTTGCGAAGCTCGAAAGCCACGTCTTCCAACTCACGGGCGCGGACCTTGCGGGGTAGTCCTGGGTTCCACTCGGGAGGCTGCTGCTGTGCCTGCGCGGATGCCTGCGCGGATTCGTCTACCACTTTATTGGTCACGGACACAGTCTTTGGATTTCACGGTGTTACTTGATGAGGTGCGATTCCTGTGTTGCGGCTAGCGCGATGGCAATCTGGTGCTCACCCTCCGAGAACTTCTCCAAGTAGCGCGCGTGACGCTCATCGATGGGCGGACAGCATCGCTTTGTCCTTGAGCGCTTGCGTGCGGGCGGACTCCGAAGCTGCCAGCTTGTCCTGAAGTTCGGCTTCGGCTTTCGAATGCGATGCTCCATAGACCAGAACGATCACCATCGACAAAACCATCGCCAAGGGCAACTTGCGCAGCATCACTTCTTCTCCATCTCCCTGAAGTGCTGGGTGGTCATCTGGATATGATCGTCGAGCTGCTGTTTGACGCGAGCCTGTTCGGACACCACGCTATCGAGAATGATCGTAAGTTGCTGCTGCGAAGTCTCCACACGGGCCTGGGAACGGCTCAATTCACCGATCTGAGCACTGCTGTTTCCATATTCGACCGCTGCCGTAAGCAGTATCACTGCGATCGTGATCCAGTGGCCGGCGTCAAGGCCCTTCAGCTTTTCAGTGAACTCTTTCATTTCCAAAGAGCCCTTTCTGGGTTCGAAATAGGGGTGTTCCGCATTTCTTGCAGGGACATCGTGCGGTCAACTCGGTCGTAACCGCATCCCGACAGAGTGTCCCAAGCGGGTCTGAAGCGCACTGCGGAAATGGTCGCGGCCACGTGCCGGTGATCGTTCACGAGAAATCGGATGCGGTTGGATTCCTGGCCATCGCCCAAGATGTCGCCGCTGTCGCTGATCCACTGGGCGCGCCCGGAAACGACGAAGCGCCGGGCTCGGTTCCGGTTCGTGAAGCCGGTCCCGCTCGCGGGGTTCTGAATACACACCTCGCGATTGAGGCCATTGGGCGAGGTTGTTATGTGGGCCACGTTGGGATCGACGCTATACCTGCGCGAATCTGCAGTACGCTTACGCTTTGTATGTTATCACACATTTGTGGGTGGCTCCAAACATTTTTCGGCGTGAATGTTCGTGAATCTCTATGCGCGAAGCCGCGTTTATGCTCGCTCCCAGTGCCCGATATATTTTTGATTGCAAAATCTACAGCAGTATTGTAAGATAGACGTGCAAAGTCATGAAGCCGCCGCTCGAGTTCCGCTGCCCGCACTGTAAACGCCAGATCCGCGAAGATCTAATAACCAGCTTCGCCGGGAAGGTGTCCGCGGCCAAGCGAAAGGACTTCAGCCGGCCAAGCACTGGGCGCCCGCGGACGGTCGCGCACAAGACGCTCGCCGACGGCGCGCCGGACCCGAAATGCACATGCGTGGATTGCCGGCGGGCGAAGGGATACACGGCGCCCCGGAAGACGGCGGTACCGGCACCTGTTGTTCTCGGCTATTCGGAAGACAGTGTGGAAAGTGACAGATGAGCAATAACACGTCAACATCGCCGAAATCGGAACTTAGCGTAGAAAATCACACTG
>Ga0182030_10010192_pt1 | contig 19141 bp, 10 predicted proteins | sample 812S3MmetaG_FD_121299 | JGI IMG/M metagenome (GOLD analysis project Ga0182030, IMG submission 121299) | Permafrost microbial communities from Stordalen Mire, Sweden - 812S3M metaG (Illumina Assembly) | ecosystem: Environmental > Terrestrial > Soil > Wetlands > Permafrost | place: Sweden... | reverse complement strand
TTTCAAAAAGACGGCGCGCGTTTCTCCCTCTCCGCCAACGGGAGTTGGGGGAGAGGGCCGGGGTGAGGTGGCGCGTGAAACCAGTTCTGGCGCGACGCCGAAAACGGCCACCGGGACGGGCGCGCTCCCCAGCAAAGGCCCAATGGGTGGCCAATGGCAGTTTGGGGTGGACGAACGGGGCAAAGGGCGTTTGAAATCGTTTCGCGCGAAGGGCGCGAAGGCGGCGAAGTCGCGGAGCGACGCGAAGGAAATTAGCCAGATACGAAGTGGCTGGTAACGTATCCGCGATGTCGGTTCCGTCCTGAAAGGACGATGGATTTCCGCCGTCCTTTCAGGACGAATTTCGATTGGACGATGAACCAGACACTTCGTATCTGGCTAATTTCCGGTTGTCCCTGCGGGACGAAGCCGGCGCGACGCCGGAAACGGCAACCGGGACGGGCGCGCTCCCCATTCCAAACCTGTAGGCGACGACGTAAGAGTCTCTGACTGAAAATCCGCAATCCGCAATCGCTAATCCGAAATTAAATACCGTTGCTCCTGCAAAATTGACATGGCCGTGCGCCAGGGTGGCCGTCTGCCAAGACCCGGCCATTCGTCCACCCCAAACTGGATTGGCCTCCGGCGAGACATTCGCCGAATTGCCAAATTGAATTGCACCAAACGCAGTTCCGACTACCCTTCCGGCTCGACATTTTTATTTGCCATGACCAAAGATTTTTCCGCCATCCCGTCCATCCCGCCGGGCGTCACGCTCACGACGCTCGACAACGGCCTGACCCTCATCGTCCGCGAGGATCACAATGCGCCGGTGGTGTCCGCGCAGGCGTGGGCGATGGCCGGCAGCATCCACGAGGGCCGCTGGCTCGGCGCGGGCCTCTCGCATGTGCTGGAACACATGCTGTTCAAAGGCACGACCACGCGGCCGGGCAGCCGCATTGACCAGGAAGTGCAGGAGGCCGGCGGTTACATGAACGCTTACACGAGCTTTGATCGCACGGTATATCACATTGACGTGCCGAACACGGGCGCGGTGAAGGCCATTGATATTTTGTGCGACATCATGCAGAACGCGTCGCTGCCGCCGGACGAACTGGCGAAGGAAATGGATGTCATCCGCCGCGAAATGGACATGTGCCATGACGATCCGGGCCGCCGCGCGAGCCGCCGGCTGTTTGAAACGGCTTACACGAAGAGTCCGTATCGCTTCACCATCATCGGCTATCCGGACATTTTCAACGAGGTGAAGTCGGACGACATCCGCAATTATTACACGGAAAAATACGCGCCGAACAATGTCTTCTTCGTCGTGGCCGGCGATGTGAAAAATGCCGATGTCGTCGCGCAAATCAAAACCGCCTACGCCAAGAGCAAATCCAAGGCGATGCCGCCGAGCGTGCTGCCGTTGGAACCGAAGCAGACGGCGTCGCGCGAAATCGTCGAGGAAGCGGCGGTGGAATTGGGTCATGTGCATTTTGCGTGGCACATTCCTGAATTGCGCCACGCCGACGTGCCGGTGCTCGATGTGCTGGCGGTGCTGCTCGGCAGCGGACGCAGCTCGCGGCTGTTCCAACAGGTGCGGGAGAAGCAAGGCGTGGTGCATCATGTGGACGCTTGGACTTACAGCCCCGGATTGCCGGGATTGTTCGGCGTCAGCGCGGTCGTGGACGGCGACCAGTTTGAAACCGCGAACAAAGCGATTTTCGCCGAGATTGAAAAAGTAAAGACGCTTTCGGTTTCGTCGGATGAATTGCACAAGGCCATCAAGCAATTTATTTCCGCCACGTTGTCATCGCGCAAAACGATGGAAGGCCAGGCGCAAAACCTCGGCGGCAACTGGCTCGCCGCGAACGATCTGAATTTCTCCGAGCGCTATCTTGCCGCCGTCAAGCACGTCACGACGAATGATGTCCAGCGCGTCGCGCGCCAATATCTCACGCCGGAAAACCGCACGCTTTACGCACTGCTGCCGGAAGGCACCGCGCCAAAAGCCAAAGCGAATGTCGAGCTGAACACCGACATCGCCATCCAGAAAATCGTTTTGCCGAACGGACTCACGCTGCTGGTGAAGGAAGATCATCGCCTGCCGTTCGTGGAATTCCGCGCCGTGTTCAAAGGCGGCGTGCTCGCGGAAAACGCCGCGAACAACGGCACCACGATGTTGCTCGCCAAAATGCTCATCAAGGGCACGACGACGCGCAGCGCGGGAAAAATCGCGACGGAGATCGAGTCCGTCGGCGGCCACATTGACAGCTACGGCGGCAACAACAGCTTTGGCGTGAACGCGGAAGTGTTGAGCGAGGATTTTGTCACGGGCCTGAATTTGCTGGCGGACGTGGTTTTGAATCCGGTTTTTCCTGCCGACGAACTGGAGCGCGAAAAGGAAGTCCAGATCGCCGGCATCCGTTCGCGCAAGGATGAGCTGCTCAAGAGCGCCAGCCTCGCCATGCGCCGCGCCATGTTTGGCGATGCGGGCTACGGTCTGGATTCGCTTGGCTCCGAGGAATCCGCTGGAAAAGTTTCGGTCGCCGGCCTGAAAGAGTTTCATCAAAAGCTGACCGTGCCGAACAACTGCGTCCTCGCGATTTTTGGCGATGTGAACATTGGCGAAGTCAAAGCGGCGGTGGAAAAAAAGTTTGCGAAGTGGAATGGAGCGCCGGCCTCCGGCACGGCTCGTTCATCGCACATCAATTCCCAACCCGCCGTGCCGGAGGCCGGCGCTCCGAAGCGCGTCACCGAAACGCGCGACAAAAAACAGGCCGTGCTCGTCATCGGTTTTCCCGGCACCACCCTTGCCGACGATGACAAATATTCGCTCGACCTGATTCAGGAATGTTGCAGCGACCTCGGCTCGCGGCTGTTTCTGCGCATCCGCGAACAGCTTGGGCTGGCTTACTATGTCGGCGCGCAAAATTTCGCCGGCGTGGTGCCGGGCTACTTCGCGTTTTACACCGGCACCGAGCCGACGAAAGTGGCGCAGGTGGAAACAGAATTGCTCGCCGAGGCGGAATTGCTGCGCACCGAAGGTTTGACCGCCGAAGAATTGAAGCGCGCCAAGGCCAAGATCATCGGCCAGAAAAAAATCGCCCGCGCCGATTTGGGCAATCTCGCCTCCACGTCCGCGCTCGATGAGCTTTACGGCCTCGGCTGGCAGCGCGCCGATCTGGACGACGCCAAATACGAGGCCGTGACGCTGGAACAAACCAAAGCCATCGCGCAAAAATATCTCAAGCCCGATGGATTCGTGGTTTCCATCGTGAAGCCGGAAAACTAAATTTCTGCTGCCATGCGAAAGATTGCCGTCATTCTATTCGCCTTGATTTGTCTGGCGCTTCAAGCGTTTTGCGCCGACGCGGAATACAAACTGGTCCGCATCGCGACGACGACCAACGCCATCCGCGTCCGCCTGCCGCTCACCGACGTGACCGGCAAAGTGCGCGTGAAGGAAAAATCCTCCGACGGCTTCGGCCTGCCTATCGCGCCGTCTAAAACGGTTCTCGGCGCCAAGCATTACCTCGAATGGCAAATCGGCTACGACATTCCAAACACGAACAGCCCGACGGTGGTTCCCGAAATCAAATTCACGCGCAAGGGCGAGACGAAATACGGCCACGAACTTGCAAAAATTATTTTTGAAGCGGTGCGGCTGGGCTTGCTTTCGACGAATGATTTGATTCGGGAAATAGATTCGCTCAAGAAAATTCCGCCGACGGAATTTGAAGAAAGTCGTCCGGTGCAAATTGAAACCATGACCAATTCAGCCAACGGATTTCAGAGCGCGGTGGAACGGTTGCCGCAGTTCACGAAAACCACGCCGCACGGCTGGGTGCAAATCCAGCTCAAACAGAAGCAGCGCGCCGTCGGCTATCAGGCGATGGTTTATGTTTGCCTCCCGATGACTGAAGTTCTGGCATTGGACGGAACAGCGCGCCAACCTTCAAAAGCAAAATCAAAGGAAACTATTTTTTACGACTTCAACCGCGAGAACGCAGACCTGCTGCTCGCCATCATCCAAGCCTTCGGCCTGGCCTCGCAGCCGCACAACGAGGACATCCAGAAAATTCTCGGCAAGATTTTGGAAGCGGCGACGAAGCCTTGAGTTGGTAGGGCAAAGCTGCTGCTTTGCCAATGTTTGCAATGGCAAAAATCATTCGAGGCGGAGCAGCAGCTCCGCCCTACCATTTTTAAGCTAAATTTTCTTCCGCCGCCAACCGGCGATAAACATTCCGTTCCCGCCCAAATCCTGCGGCCAAATTGTTTTTACAGGAGCCGACGCGAGGAGGCTCTGGCTTCCGTTAATTTCAGGAAAAATCAGCGGCTCAAACTCCGCTGCAAACTTCGCGTTGAAGTCTTCCACGACTTCGGTCGTCTCCGCACGCGTCAACGTGCAGACGGAGAAAATCAATTTGCCGCCGGGCTTCACGCTCGGCGCGACGTTTGCCAAAAGCTTCTTCTGAATTTCAGAAAGCTCTTTTACATCATTCGGTGTCGTCGTCCAGCGGGCCTGCGGATTACGCTGCCACGTCCCAATGCCGCTGCACGGCGCATCCACGAGCACGCCGTCGAACTTGGTTTTCGTCGGCAACTTCGCGCCGCCGTCCAAGTGAGCCGACCGATAATTGAAAACTTTTGCCCGCCCGGCCCGGCGTTTGAGCTTGGTCAGACGCCATTCCGCGCGGTCGCTCGCCCACAACATTCCTTTGTTCTGCATCAAATCAGAAAGATGCAAAGTCTTTCCGCCTTCGCCGGCGCAAGTGTCCCACCACGTCTCGCCCGGCTGCGGTGCGCACAGCACGCCGACGACCTGTGACGAAATATCCTGGATCTCAAACTCGCCCGCGTGAAATTCCGGCGTCTTGAACAAATCTTCCTCGCCACGATACAAGATCGCCTCCGGCAGCAACGGACTGACATCCGCCGCGAACAGCGTCCGCGCCAGCGCGTCGCCCGTCCCACGTTTGGCGCGCAGCCACAATTTTGGTTCGCGCTGCAACGAGAGCAGCCATTCATCAGTGACGTCCATTTCCGCCGCCGTCCACGCGGGCACAGCATTGGCGCGGAGTTCAGCCAACGGGACACTGGCGTTATTCGCCTGAAAGCGCTGGTTCAAGCGGATGGCGAAACGCATCTTGTTTTCCACGCCGCGTTCCTCGCGCAGCCAGACGTGCCAGCGGTAATACAGAAAAACGGTCTTGGCGACCTCCGTCGCGTCGAAGGGCGCGAGGTCTTTGATCTGCTTGAGCACCTCGCGCAACGCCGCATCCGCCGGCTTGTCTTTGCCGGTTTTGCGGATCACTTCCGCCGCGATGGCTTGAACATCATGAATCATGTGGCAAAGGATACGCGATTGAATGGTGACAATACAACGCGGACATCAAATAGAAGATTTTGAAAACCGCATCAGGAAGGTGTTAGATTTAATTCCGCTTCCGACGGTGCCGATTTGGCGACATTAAAAACATTCTTTGCGAAATCACTGTTTTTCAGAGCCGCGTCTTCGTCTTTGCCGTTCTTTTCAACAAAAGTTTTCAACACTTGTTCAAAGATGCTAACAGCTTGAGAATACCCCGTATCTACAAGCCTTTTCGCTTCGGAAATCAAAGACTTCGCAACTTTATCGGATGGAGATTCAGCCACCGCCACCTTGATAGCTTGATCAAATTCCGCCTCATAGCGCGCATGGATAATTCCAGCCAAATAGAAACCGGCCTTGCGCAAGGCTCCTTTTCTGGATGCTGATGAAGCTGATGCAACTTTTTCTCTACAGCCCTGGACAAGGACATGGGCAGCAATAAACTGTAATGCGCGTTCGCGACTTTGCAATTCCGTGCTGGAATCCAAAACTCCGTCGGCACTGCATTGCAGGGCGAAAACATTGGCATACAGACTATCCTCGTCATACCGACGGAAGAATTCACGCCGACTTAAACTATTCCTTAACTTGGATGCCAGCTTTGAAAATACGCCTAAATAAGCCAGAGCTGCGTCTTCTTTAGTCAGAACCAAAAGGAAGTTCTTCGCTGAAAGCTTCTCACCTTCTTTACGCTCGTAACCGATGTTGTAACCTCTGAGTAATTCTTGCAGCGCACGCTGAACCGGATCGTTGGCTACTTGATCTTCCGGGCGAATCGCATTCTGCGAATTTGTCGCGAGAATGAGCGCATCTGTGAAGTCCTTGTTGTTTGGGTCAATTTCGTAAATCCGAACGAGAACGTTTGAGTTCCCCTGAAATTTGTCTCGAAGTTCGGCGTCGTGTTTTGCGTGATACAGCGCATTTACGGTCTGGCAGCCGTTGATAATTTGCATGTTCGACAGTTGCACTGGAACTTTTTTTCCAGAGGGCGGCAGGTTCAGATGCACTCTATCAGCAATGATGCTAACGCCGTTATTCATGAAACCGAACCAACTGCTGTGGTCACTGGTCACAGTTTTGATAATGCGCTGATTAACGTCCTTTCCCACACCGAGGAAGAACCGGACGTTTTTCTCAAACAGTTCATTATTGCTATAGCGGTCAACCAATCTGGTCAACTGATTGACATTCACAAACCCAACAATCGTTTTGAGCGGCATGCCGTTGGGGTTTGCGCCAATTGGATGGTGCAAAACAGAAGTATCTTTGAACTCGTAGCTCAACTCCAAAACCTCGTCTTGTATTGGAATTCGTCCGTGTTCACACAAGTCGTAAATATCCATCCCCGCGTAGGCTTCAAAGGTAAAACCGTTTGTCTGTCGGTCAAAACGATAGACCTCGCGCATCTCGTCCACTTTAGAACGGTCAGATGGGGCGAGGCGTTGTCCATTAGTCACGAAATGGCAACGAATCCGTGATTTTAATCGTTTGTTGGTGCTTCGAGCCTCGTCAAAGGCCTTTCTTACTTCAGAATAAGCGGCCAGAGTCTTCTCATCTTCCAAGTCGCCGCGCAGAAAAACACGGTGCATCCGATCCACGAAGCTGTAAAGTTCCTTTGTTGAAATTCCGCCTTCATAAGCTTTTGAGAATTTGAATTGGAATAGATGGAGGTGAAGTTCGTCGCCCTGCTCTTGAATCAGGTAGGCGTCGAGCAGTTCTTCCTCCTTGCCTGTTCGGTTGGAGTCAACGCAAACGAACTTTTCAAAAAGCTCGTCGTCGTAGAGATAGGTGATTTTCTGCGCTGCCAGATATTCGTATAGCCGCTCGTAATCGTCGGATTTGATTTTCCAACTTGGGTTTCGTTCTGCCAAAAGATGCATCCGTGCTTCTAAAGCCGCAATTTGCTCCGAGGTGAGTTTATCCGGATGAGCTTTGCGAATTTTGGAAAGTGCAGTTTTCTTTGGCATGGCGTCTTTTAGTTTAAGCCTTCGCGACCAACTGGCGCAACACATACGGCAAAATGCCGCCGTGCTGGTAGTAGTCAATTTCGATGGGCGTATCAATGCGGCAGCGGACGGCGACATTTTCCACGGTGCCGTCCTTGCGCGTGATCTTCAGCGTGAGGTCCTGCTGCGGCTTGATGTTCGCGTCGAGACCGACCACGTCAAAGATTTCGGTGCCGTCCAGTTTCAGTGCCAGTGCGGAAGCACCTTCCTTGAATTGCAACGGCAGCACGCCCATGCCCACGAGGTTGCTGCGGTGAATGCGTTCGAAGCTCTGCGCCACGACGGCTTTCACGCCGAGGAGGTTCGTGCCTTTCGCGGCCCAATCGCGCGACGAACCGGTGCCGTATTCCTGACCGGCGACGATGACCAGCGGCGTTTTCTCCGCCTGATATTTCATCGAAGCGTCGTAGATGCTGACCTGTTCGCCGGACGGCTGCAACTTGGTCACGCCGCCTTCCACACCGGGCACCATGAGGTTTTTGATGCGGACATTGGCGAATGTGCCACGCGTCATCACGCGATCGTTGCCGCGCCGCGAGCCGTAGCTGTTAAAATCTTCCACGGCGACGCCGTTCTCGACGAGATATTTTCCGGCAGGCGTCGTCTTCTTGAACGAGCCGGCGGGCGAAATGTGGTCGGTCGTCACGCTGTCGCCGAAAATTCCGAGCGCGCGCGCGCCGGTGATCGGCTTGATGCTGCCGGGCCTCATCGAGAAATTCTCGAAGAACGGCGGTTCCTGAATGTAAGTGGACTTGCGGTCCCACTCGTAAACATTGCCGGTGCTCGAAGAAATTTCGTTCCACTTTGGATTCTGCGCGGCGAAATCTTTGTAGAGCTTGCGGAAAATTTCCGGTTGCAACGCGGCCTGCATGAGGTCGCGCACTTCTTTCAAGCTCGGCCAGATGTCGCGCAGGTGAACAGGCTTGCCGTCCTTGCCGGTGCCGAGCGCGTCGTTGGCAAGGTCAATGTCCACACGGCCCGCGAGCGCAAATGCAACGACGAGCGGTGGCGACATGAGAAAGTTCGCCTTGATGTTCTGATGCACGCGCGCTTCGAAATTGCGGTTGCCAGAGAGCGCGGCGGCGGCAACCAAATTATTTTTGACGACGGCTTCTTCAATCGGCGCGGCGAGCGGACCGGAGTTGCCGATGCACGTCGTGCAACCGTAGCCGACGAGGTTGAAACCGAGCTTGTCGAGATATGGCTGGAGGCCGGTCTTGTCCAAGTAATCCGTGACCACGCGCGAGCCGGGTGCGAGCGACGCCTTGACCGAAGCGTTGACGGTGAGGCCGCGTTCCACGGCTTTCTTCGCGAGCAAACCGGCGGCAAGCATCACGCTGGGATTGCTGGTATTCGTGCAGCTCGTGATGGCCGCGATCAAAACTGAGCCGTGGCCAATGGTGGATTTGCCGCCGCCGGCTGCGGGAACATCCACGCGGATTTTGCCGAGGTCTTCAGCCTTCATGCCAAAACCATTTTCGGTGACGGGCTTGCTGAACGCGCCGATAAATTCATTTTTCAGCTTCGGCAGTTCAATCCGGTCCTGCGGACGTTTCGGGCCGGCAACGCTGGGTAGCACGGTGCCGAGATCCAATTCGATTTCCTGCGAATAGCCGACTTCGCCTTTTTTCGGAATGCCCCACAAGCCTTGCGCTTTGTAATAATTTTCGTAGGTCTTCACCGCTTCATCCGTGCGACCGGTGGCGCGCAGATAATTCGCGCACTCGGCGTCAATCGGGAAGAAACCCATCGTCGCGCCGTATTCGGGCGCCATGTTCGCGATGGTCGCGCGATCCACCAGCGGCAACGCCGCCGCGCCGGGACCGAAAAATTCCACGAACTTGCCGACGACTTTGGCCTTGCGAAGAATCTGCGTGACGGTCAGCGCGACATCCGTGGCGGTGACGCCTTCGCGAATCGCGCCGGTCAGATGCACGCCCACGACATCCGGTGTGAGAAAATAAACCGGCTGGCCGAGCATACCCGCTTCAGCTTCGATGCCGCCGACGCCCCAGCCGACGATGCCGAGACCGTTGATCATCGTCGTGTGCGAATCCGTGCCGACCAGCGTGTCGGGATAAAATAGTGGCACAGGCGTCTCGCCTGTGTGTTCCGCATTCGCAGGCGAGACGCCTGCGCCACTACTCAAAACGCCTTTGGCCAAGTATTCCAAATTCACCTGATGCACAATGCCAATGCCCGGCGGCACGACCTTGAACGTGTCGAACGCCTGCATGCCCCACTTGAGAAATTGGTAGCGCTCGCGGTTGCGTGTGAATTCCAAATCCAGATTCTTCGCCATCGAATCCGCGCCGCCGGCAAAATCCACCTGCACGGAATGGTCCACCACCAAATCCACCGGCACGAGCGGCTCAATAATTTTCGGGTTTTTGTTCAGCTTCGCGACCGCCGTGCGCATCGCGGCCAAGTCCACCAGCAGCGGCACGCCGGTGAAATCCTGCAGCACGATGCGCGCGACCACGAACGGGATTTCCGCCGTGCGCGTCTCGTTGGCTTTCCAGTTGGCGAGTTCCTTGATGTTCGCCTCGTGGACTTTTTTGCCGTCGCAATTGCGCAGCACCGATTCCAGCACGAGCCGGATGGAGACCGGCAGTTTGGAAATCGGCCCGACGCCGGCTTTTTCCAGCGCCGGCAGCGAATAGAATTTTCCCGGCTGGCCGTTGCCGAGTTCAAAGGTTTGCAGGGTGCCGAATAAATTGTGTGATGCGCTCATTTAATTTCTTTTATTAAAAAACAACGGCAAGAAAATGAAGATTGCGCGCCACGGTGTCAAGCGAAGTGAATCGGAGTTAAATCGTGGAAAGGTTAAATTGCTGGATCGTCAAGCCTTCACGCTCCAACCGTTCAACCTTTTAACCTTTCAACAAATCAAATTGCCGCCGGCGCGAGGTGCAGCAGTTCGCCGATGCGTTTTTCGAGCCGGTTCAGGTCGAGCGGCTTGGTGAAGAAATCCTCGGCGTGCATCGTGGCGGTGCGCTTGGTGATGTCGCCGGTGAGCGCGCTCATGAAGATGACGGGGATTTTTTTGGTGATGGGCTGCCGGCGGAGAATTTCGCAGACGGAGAGGCCGTCGAGGTCGGGCAGCAGGATGTCGAGCAGGATCAAATCCGGCCAGCACTCGCGCGCCTGGCTCAAGGCGTGAATGCCGTCGCTGGCCACCAGAAACTCGCAGCCCAGATTGGCGAGGCGGAATTTCACCAGTTCAATGAAATCGTCCTCGTCATCCACGATTAAAATACGCGGCACCATGCTGACAACATAGCTTGCCTTGCGCCAAACACAAAGACAGCCGGGTTACATCCAGGTGACGAATGGGAAACAGGTTTTAACGCAAAGACGCCAAGATGCAGAGAACGCAAAAGGAAAGCAGTTTCTGCTGAAGTGAAATTCTCTGCGCCCTTGCACCTTCGCGTCTCTGCGTTAAATCATTTTGGCTGCGGTGGAATTCCGTCTTTGGCGAACGGTATTTCCTCTTTGCTGTGAACCCGGTTGCCCGCCGGGTCAACGATGGTGGCGGTGACAAAGACGAGCACTTCGTTCTCAATGTTGTTCCGGCTCTGGCTTTGGAATACCCGGCCCAGCATGGGTATGTCACCCAAAACCGGCACTTGATGCTTGGTGACTGAAATTGACGACGAGGTTAATCCGCAGATCACGGCTGTCTGGCCATCCCACAAATTCAAGTTCGCCACCGCCTGCCGGACATTGAAACGAGGTAAAACTTGAGGCACGCTAATTTTTTCCCCGGTGCGAGTGTAGGCGGTCGTGGTGTTGGTGGGTTGGTCGTAGCCCAAAAATTCCGTCAGCGACGGAATGAGCGCCAGATTGATGGTGTAGCCGTCGGACAAAACGTAAGGAACCACGTCCAAAACCGGGCCGGTTTCTATTTCGCTGTTTTGCGGGACGATGGCATTTGTGCCCAGCGTGCCGTCCTGATTGGTGAAAGTATCTTGAAACGCCATGTTGGTGACTACCGTGATAACTTGCGTCACCCGCATCTGCATCTGCCGGCCGCTGAGGGTGGTCGCTTCCGGCTCGGCGAGAATCTCCCACGTGGAATGGGCTTGCAATGAGCGGAAGGCCGATTGCGCATTGGTGGCATTGAGAATTCCGATGATGTGTGCGGCTGAATTTGAAGGCGAAAAATTCTGGAAACCATGCAAGATTTCATTCGGCCGCATGGTTCCCTTCGGCACTTCATAAAACCGCGCCTTGATGTGGATTTGCGGCGGCGTGTAATTGAGCGATTGAATGAACTGCTCAATCGTATCCAGATCGGATTCCGTCGCTTTGACAAACAACAAGCCCAGCCGGTCGCCATAAAAAACCGCGTTGCCTTTGGGCGATTCCAAATCTATGCCCAGTTGGCTGAAAAAATTTCTGGCCGTCGCCGGAACGGTGTTCGTTTGCAGACCGGTTTGTTTCGGCAAACTGGCAAGAAATACACTCGGGTCAATCTTGAATGTCCGCATGAACAGATTGGTTGCCGTAGCGCTTCCAATTCCAATCGCGCCGGTTCGTTTGGCAAACTGTTTGGCGGCACCCTCGATTTCTTCCGGCCAATAGCCATTCAGCTTCCACACCAGCCGGTTCACCAGCGCCAACTGCTCCTTGGTGCCGCGCGCAAACAAGATGCCGTTGTCTTGGTAAAAAATAACCGTCGGTGGAACATCCACGCCCGCGTCCTTGAGTTTTATCTTCAAATCTTCAAACCGAATTGGGCGATTCAGTTTGAAGGTTATCGGAATCTGACCGGAAGTTGCGGAAACAAAATTGGTAATCGGGATGGAAATGCTGGGCATTGTGATCCGATTGATGCCGCGGCCGCTGCTGGTCGTCACTTCCGGTTCGGCGAGCGAGTCTATACCATCACGCTGCTCGAGCATCCGCAGCGCGGCTTGAAAATTTGTGTCGGACAAAATGCCCGTGCCGTTGGTTGAGTTCTTCGGCAGAGACGGCTGCGGCTGAACTCCCGTCGTAGTTTGGTCCAACACACGCAGGTTTTTTTCGATTAAATCCAAGTCCTCCGCCGTGGCTCTCACGAAAAAGACTCCGCGCGTAGCGTTGTAAAAAAGTGTTTTGCCCTTGGGCGATTCCATGTTAATGCCAAGATATTTGATAAAACTTCGCATCACTTCCGATGCGGAGCCGGCTGGCGGCGTGCCAATCGTCTGCACGGCGGTGTAGAGAACATTGGTGTCCAATTTGAACGTGTGAATAGAAAGCGGCGCAGGCTCCGCCACTTTGGCGGAAAACACGACGGCAAAATCCTGAATGGAATATTTGAGGGGATGATCCGCCACCAACACAACGGCATCCAGCAAGTCGGCATAGCACACGTTAGTCAGGCTGGGAATTTTGATGAGGAAGGAGCCGACATCCACCGGTTCGTTGGTGGTCGAGGCTGTCCCGGTGGTTGGACCGCTCGGCAGTCCGGTGTTTACATCAATCCCTTGACCGCTAAAGCCGGTTTTGATTGGCCCGGCAACCGGCTGGCCCGAAAGATCTGGATTATTGTTGATCAGGGAATTGATGCCTTTGTGTTCGGGATCGCGCAATTTGGATTGTCCGGCCAGCTCCCGGAGCACTTCGTTCAGCGGCAAGCCGCGGTCGCCCGTGGAAAAATTCTCCAGCCGGATCGTTTCAAGCTTGTGAAGAATTTCCTGACGCCCCGGCCCGGTATAAACGACACTTGCATTTTGCCGGCCTGCCTTAATCAGACCGAGATAGTATTTGGCAGAAGCATTTTCGGCGTCCGCCGCGAGCGCGGCTTGAAATTTCTTTTCCGCCTCGTCCAGCTTGCCCATTTCGTAAAATAATCTGCCGTCCTGCACCAACGCGACGGCTTTTGCTGTGGCGTCGAAATGATTCGTCGCGTTTGGAGAATTCGGATCGGACATGATGCCCATGACATTTGTTGTCGCCACCGGCGTCACCGGCGCTTTCGGTTTGAGATTGCTCCACTCGTAAAGTTTCACGGTCAACGTCAGATTCGTTCGGCCATCGGCGCGGAACTTTTGGTTGCCCGAATTCAGCCTGGGGAGCAGTTCGCCGCCGTCGGGATAGAGAGTGTAATTCACGTCGCCCAGCGTCGTGAATTCGAAGCGTCCCTCCGCGTCCGTGTGCGTGGTCAGCATCGGCAGCTTGTTTTGCTCGTAATCCAGCGCGCGGATTTCCATGCCGGGAATCGGATAGCCGGTGCCGGCCTCGACCACGCGGCCGGCGAGCGTGCGTCCGCGCTGGAGCCGGATGGTCTGCGGCTGGGAACGAAAATCCAGCTTCACATTTTCCGCCAGCACGCCCGGCGCATCAATTTCTACGGAATACTCGCCCAACTCCGGCGTCATCTCCTCAAAGTGAAACTGCCGGTGCCCGTCGGTGAAAACGGATTTCAATCCGAAACTGTGGTTGTCATCGCGGCTGACCGGCAGGGTGAAGGTAACTTTTACTTCCGCATCGTGAAGCGGTTTGCCATCGGCGTCCAGCACCGTGCCGGCGAAGGTTTTGCCGGGCGGAAATTGCAGTTCTACTTCCGCGTCCGGGTTTGCTTCCGTGAGCTTGACGGGCCGGCTGACGCAGAAGGAATTTCCGCGCCAGGCGTGGATTTGATACGTCCCGCCAAGCGGCAGCGGGCCGGAAACCCATTGGCGCGGCGCGTTATCGGAAAAACCGTCGCCGCCGCTGTCGAGCGAATTTTGATCCCGCCCCGGCGCGCGTTTCAATTCGCTCACGCCGAACAACAGGCCGCTCGCCGGCGTGCCGTCGGCATTGCGCGCCTTGGCATAAATCGCGCCGGCGGGAATCAGCGGAATGTCAATCACCAGCGGCGCGGAATTGCTGCGCACTTCGATGGAAAGCCAGTCGCCGCTTTCGCCGGTGGAACTCGTCCAGTTGCCTGCACGGTTGAACCAGTAGCCGACCATGTGTTTCGATTCGATGGAGGTCCGCCCGCCGACGGCGATTTGCACATGGACTTCGCCGTTGGTGATTTGCATTTCCTGTATATGCGCCGTGCGATTGTTCTTGTCCAAGTTGTCAGGAATCATCACCGACACCGTTCCGCGCGGCGGCACGCCCGACGGATGTTTGAAGCGGAAAACCACCTCGCGCTTGGGCAACGCGATGGCCGGGTCCGGCGCAGACGCCTTGATTTCAACCGGCCAGTCATCCACCGGCTCGGTCACCCGGCGTGTCACTGTTTCGCCCGGCACATGGAGTTTCACGAGTCCGGCGATGCGATTGGTGAATTGAAAATAGCCGACGCCATTCGTGATTCGCACCAGCGTCCGTTCGCCCAAACTCTGGCGGTGACCTTCGGTTTCATCTTCAAAAGTGTAGGCGAGTTCTTTTTGTCCTTTCGCATACCACGCGGTTTCCAACCGTTGCAAATTTCCGGTCACGCGGCCCTTGACGACAAGTTCCGACCCAAGGCGGGCGGTCAATAAATCATTCCCCGAACGCACCTGATTCAACACGACGGTTTCATGTCCCGGCGCACTCACGCTCAACCGATAAACCGTGTCGGATCGAAATTGGGTGATGCTCAACCGGCCCCGGGCGTCTGTTCGACCAACAATCCGATGCAAATCATCCCAGTCGTAACCGCTCTGCGTTGGCCCGTCTTCCGAAATAATCCGAACCGTTGCGCCAGAGATGGGTTGTGCCGTCGTCTTGTCCAACACCACACCGGAAGCTTTTTCGCCCGGCAACAATTCCACGCGCAGCGCCCGGCCTTCCTGCACCGAGGGAAATTTTTTGTCCAGAATTTCGTAGCCCGGCGTGTTGACCGTGACGACCAGCGGCATATCAGTCGCGTGGGGCAGCGTGGCCGCACCGTTGGCATCGGCCGTCAGCGGAGTTTCCCGAAAGCTGGTTTGATTACCACCGCGCAACCAAAAGCGGGCGCTCATGGTTCCGCCCGCCACCGGCTTGCCAGAAACGGCGTCCACCAATTGAATCGGCACGCTGAAACCGGATGAAATCACCAGTTCAAGATTTTCCAGTTTGTTCGTCCCCACGCACCACAGCGGCCCGATTTGCACTGGCGCGCGGTTGGGAATTTCGGTTGTGATAATAATCTGGCCGGGCATGAGCGAGCCGTGGAATTCTCCGTTGGTGTTCACATAAAAGCTCGTCCCGGAGGTTGAACCCTTGATGATGGAGAGCGCATTCACCCAGACGTGCTTCGGCAATGACGAACCGTCCGCCATCCGCAACCGACCAGAGACTTCAACCTTGGGAGCTTTTTCCGCCTCCGCGTAAGTGAAATTCAATTCGGGCGATTCGCCATACTCCGTCATCTTTTTCTCGATTTGCGCAATCCGTTCTTGCGGCGAGAGAATCGCCGCGACGGTGACGCGTGTGCCGAGCGCGGAGAGAAACAGCAGCCCGCCGCCCACGCACAGCGCCACCAGCATCGCCCGCCACGTCAGCCGCAACGCCGGACGATAACCCGGCACGAGCAGCCGTTGCACGCGATCTGCCAGCGACGACGGCCCGCGCTTGTCGCCAAACGCCAGCGCCGCCGCCGGCGCGGGACGCAAAACATTTTCCGCCACGCGCACGAGCGTCCGTGCGTAATCCACCGGCGCGCCGCTCAGTTCGATGGCCAGCGCGTCGCAGCAGGCTTCGCGCTCAATCCGCATCTGCCGGCTGATCCACCAGACCGCCGGGTTGAAGAACAGCAGCGCCTCCGCGAATAATTGGAACAAGCTCGCGAGATAATCGCCGCGCCGGATGTGCGCGAGTTCATGCAGCAGCACAAAGCGGATTTGTTCATGCGACAAGGTCGTGGTCAGCGACAGCGGCAGAATGAGCGTTGGCAGCAGCACGCCCACGACGGCGGGAGAAGTCAGTTTGTCCGTCACCGCAATGCGGACGCGCCGAGCCAGTCCAACCGCACGGCGGGCATCATCAAGCAGAGCCGCCATGCGCGCGTCATCGAGCGGACGCGACGAGCGGCGCAATCGTTCCGCCCCGGCCACTTGAAATCCGGCGCGCAAAATCATCGCCGTCGCTCCCGCCAGCCAAAGCAGCGCCAGCCACGCCGACCACGGCAACGCGACGGGCTTTGGCTCCGCTGGCGGAAAATGCACGACGAGCGGCGGCAGAGTATTTTGCGTCAACGGCGCGCTGGCCGGTTGGGTTTGCGGTGCGGGCGCGGTTGAAATTGATTGCGGCAGCGGCCGGTTCAACACCGCCCAGGTGATGATTCCCGCCAGCAGCACGCCGCCCAGCGCCGCCAGCGCACAGCGGTAGCGCACGACGGGATGGTTCAGCCGCCGCAACGCGAAGCCAAGCAGCACCGCGCCGGCCGCGCCCTGCCACAGCGTATGCAGCAGCGCCTTGACGACGTTCACCCATGCCGGCGAAGTGAGCCATTGCAGAATCATGACCGGCCCTTCTTGCCGGACTTCCCGGCAGGCTTCGTTGTCACGTTCTCCGCCTCGTGACTCGCAATGATTTTTTTCAACTCGTCCAGTTCCGCGCGCGAAACGTCCTGCGTGTCCAGCAGGCATTGCACCATCGGCGTGAGCGCGCCGTTGAAGGCGTGCTTGAGCGCGTAAAACAATTCGCCGCTCTGCGCCTGCGCGCGGGTGACGGCGGACTGGTAAATGGTCAGCTTGCCTGCCTTCTTCGCCTTGAGCACGCCCTTGGCGACCATGCGGTCCATCAGCGTGCGGACGGTTGAATAATGCCAGCCGGTAGGCTGAAAAAGTTTTTCCTGGATGGTCGGCGCGGTGCAGGGTTCGGTTTCCCAAACGGCCTTGATGATGGACCATTCGGACTCGGTAAGTTCCACGGTTGGCTTGGACATGGGGCGAGAATCTCTACAAACGTAGATAATGTCAAGCGGATAATTTACAAATGTAGATATTGGTAAATAAAAAGAGCGAAAGGCAAGCCTTTCGCTCTTTGTGAAATTGTGCGCGTGGAGGATTTACTTCAGCTTCGCCAGCACCGCCTTGACGGCTTCGAAGTTCGGCAGGTCTTTCGGGGTCGGTGTCTGTTCGCTGTATTGCACCACGCCGTTTTTATCAATGACGAAGGCCGCGCGCGCGGACGTATCGCCCACACCGGCGAGCATCGGGAACACCACGTCGTAAGCTTTGGTCACGGTTTTGTTCAAATCGCTGGCGAGCGTGATGGTGATTTTTTCCTTCGCAGCCCACGCGGCCTGCGCGAACGGGCTGTCCACGCTGACGGCGATGACGTCCGCGCCGAGGCCGGCGTAGGCGTCGAGGCCGGCGGTGAGGCTGCACATTTCCGCCGTGCAGACGCCGGTGAAGGCGAGCGGGAAAAACAGCAGCACGGTGTTTTTCTTGCCGAGGTTGTTGCTCAACTTGACTTCCACATCGGCGGGCGATTTGGATTTGAGCGTGAAATCAGGAGCTTTGGTTCCAACAGGAATGGCCATATTTTTTATCTTGGTTTGGTTTTGGTTGTTAAAACGAACTGCACTGATTTTGGAAATTCAATGTGCCGGTGTCAATCAATTTAGAATTACTCTAATTAGAAAAACCTTTTTGGCCACAGATTGGCACAGAAGAAACACGGATTGAGAAAATTGAAGCTTCGCTCCAGTTTTATCCGCGTTTCATCTTTGTGCATCTATGGCTGAACTTCACAATGCTGCCAGCACTTCCGCCGCGTGTTCCTCCGGCTTCACCAGCGGCCAGATTTTTTTGATTTTGCCGTCCGGCCCGATGAAAAACGTCACGCGATAAACGCCGAGATACTTCCGGCCCATGAAAGATTTCTCGCCCCACACGCCGTAAGCTTCAACAATTTTCTTGTCCACGTCCGCGAGCAGTGTGAACGGCAGCTTGAATTTTTCCACGAACTTGTCGTGCGCCTTCACCACGTCGGGGCTGACGCCGAGGACGACCGCGCCCTTTTTTTTGAATTGCGCAAATTCGTCGCGGAAGGCGCAGGCTTCCTTCGTGCAGCCCGGCGTGTCGTCCTTGGGATAAAAATAGAGAATGACGTTTTTGCCAAGATAATCGGCGAGGGAGATTTTTCCGCCGCCGCTCGTTTCGACGGTGAATTTCGGGGCGACGTCGCCTGTCTTCAGTTTGAGTTCAATTGCTTTGGCCATAATTTATTGGCCACAGATGGGCACAGATGAAACCCAGATAAAGAATAAACGAATAAAAAGACGCCGGCATTCCGCCGTTTCCAAATCTGTGTTTCATCTGTCATCAAGTTGTTAAAGCCCGCATAAATAAAGGGTTTCTTGGTGCAATGGACGGCCACTGTCAGTGGATTTGCCAGCAACGCGGCGGATTGAATCACAATTCGCCACCATTCGGCAGAACTCCGCTGAAACTCGCCCACTACACCTTAAGGTGTCGCGCCGGTTTGCTGCATGATTCAGACCCATGCACATGAAAACGAAATACACCCTGTTCCGTCGCGGCGCGGTATATTACAGCCAAGACAGCACCACAGGCAAGCAAACCAGCTTGCGCACCAAGGATGAAGCCGAGGCGCGCAGCCTGCTTAATGCCCGCAACGAGGCGCAACGCCAGCCGGTCTTGAACTTGCACCTTGCCCGCGCCTATTTGACCGCCAGCGACCCCGCCTTTGTGGAACGCGATTGGCAGACCGTCATGGCCCAGTTGCAGGCGCGCGGCAAAAACAGCAGCCGCGAACGCTTTGCCACGGCTTTCAAGTCGCCCGCCTTGGACGGCTTGCGGCACAAGAAACTTTTGGAAACGACCGCCGATGATTTCTTCGCCGTGTTCCAATGCGCCAAGCC
>Ga0182030_10010190_pt1 | contig 19142 bp, 19 predicted proteins | sample 812S3MmetaG_FD_121299 | JGI IMG/M metagenome (GOLD analysis project Ga0182030, IMG submission 121299) | Permafrost microbial communities from Stordalen Mire, Sweden - 812S3M metaG (Illumina Assembly) | ecosystem: Environmental > Terrestrial > Soil > Wetlands > Permafrost | place: Sweden... | reverse complement strand
GGTTTTATCGGTGACACCGCGCGGACGGTGGTAGTGGGCGGGTGCAGCGTTGCGGCGCAACGGTTGCTGGACGTGACGGAGCAGTCGCTCTATCTGGGCATCGCGCAGGCGAAGCCGGGCAACCGGGTGCTGGATATTTCGATTGCCGTTCAACAATACGTTGAACAAAACGGATTCAGCGTGGTGCGCGAATTTGTTGGCCACGGCGTCGGGCGCACGATGCACGAAGAGCCGCAGGTGCCAAATTTTGACGAGGGCAAGAAGAACTCGCCGAAGTTGAAGCCGGGCATGACGATTGCGATTGAGCCGATGGTGAACGCGGGGCGTCCCAACGTAAAAATCCTGAAAGATGGCTGGACAGTCGTGACGCAAGATGGTTCACTATCTGCCCATTTTGAGCATACGGTTTTGGTCACCGACGGCGAACCGGAGATTTTGACATGGGCCAAGATGCCTTCCGCGTCGAAGCTAGCGTGATCGAAGCGCTGCCAAACGGCACGTTTTGCGCGGAGTTGAGCAACGGGCACCGCTTGACGGCGTTTGTGACCGGGCGGGATAAAAAGAATTTTGCCGGCGCGAAAGCCGGCGACAAAGTAAAGTTGCAATTGACGCCTTACGACTTGAGCGTGGGGCGTATTTTAGTCGAAAAGAAAAAGATTTAAGATGAAAGTTCGAGCATCAGTCAAAAAATTGTGTGAGCACTGCAAAGTCGTGAAACGGCGCGGGGTTATCCGCGTCATTTGCTCGAACAAACGCCACAAGCAACGTCAAGGTTAATTAAAAATTTATGGCACGCATCATTGGTGTGGAAATCCCGCCCGGCAAGCGCATTGATATCGCGCTCCGTTACATTTACGGCATTGGCCCGGTCAACGCGAAGGAGATCCTCGAACGCGCGAACATTGACCCGTCCATTCGCGCAAAAGATTTGACCGAGGCGCAGCTCTCCCAAATCGTTCACGCGATCCAGGAAGGCAAATATGTCATCGAAGGCGATCTGCGCCGCGAACTCGGCATGAACCTCAAGCGCCTGCAGGGCATCAAGTGCTACCGTGGCATCCGCCACATGCGCAGTCTGCCCGTGCGCGGCCAGCGCACCCAGACCAACGCCCGCACCCGCAAAGGCCCGCGCAAGACGGTCGGCGTGTCGCGCAATCCGAACGCCAAGACCGGCATCCACTAATCACTAATTTCCATTATGTCCGAAGAAAAGAAAAAACCTGCCGCGCCGAAGAAAGAAAAAGAAGTGAAGCTTGACGCCACTGCGGCTGCGGCGGCTCCGGCTGCGGAAGCCAAGCATCCCAAGAAGGAAAAAGCTGCGGCTCCGACGGCGGAAACGGCGGCACCTGCTGAACCGGTTGTCGTTGCAGTGCCGACGGCTGCCGACTTGCTCGGCGAAGATCCGAACGCGAAGAAAGTCGTCAAGGCCAAGCACGCGAAAAACATCGCCATCGGCGTTGCGAACATTCTCGCCACTTTCAACAACACACAGGTCACCATCACTGACATGCAGGGCAACCTCATCGGTTGGTCGAGCGCCGGCCGCGTGGGTTTCAAAGGTTCGCGCAAGAGCACGGCTTACGCCGCGCAGATGGTTGCGCAGGATGCCGCCCGCCAGGCGATGTCGCATGGCATGAAGGAAGTTGAAATCCGCGTCAAGGGTCCTGGCTCCGGTCGCGAATCCGCGATTCGCGCGCTCCAGGCCATCGGCTTGGAAATTTCCTCGATCAAAGACGTGACGCCGGTGCCGCACAACGGCTGCCGCCCGCGCAAGAAACGCCGCGTCTGATTCATCACGCATCACTCATCACGCATTAATAATTTATGGCTCGTTATACAGGTCCCCGCGTCCGCATCAGCCGCCGTTTCGGAATTCCGATTTTCGGCCCCACGAAATATCTTGAACGCCGCAACTACGGTCCCGGCGTCCACGGCCCGAAGTCGCGCCGCAAGACCACCGAATATGGTGAAGGTCTGAATGAAAAGCAGAAGCTCCGTTATTATTACGGTTTGATGGAGAAGCAATTTCGCGGCGTCTATGAAAAAGCGTTGCGCCGTCGCGGTGTCACCGGCGAAATCATGCTGCAGATTTTGGAGACCCGTTTGGATAACGTGGTGTTCCACCTTGGTTTTGGCAACACGCGCGCCGCCGCGCGCCAGTTGGTCAACCACGGCCATGTGACGGTGAATGGCCGCAAGGCCGCCATCGCCTCGTTCGCTTTGAAGGTCAACGACGTGATTGTTATCAAGAAGCACAACGTGTCGCGCCAGCTCGCGACGAAGAATTTGGAAGTGTCCGCGAGCCGCGCGGTGCCGGACTGGCTGTCGTTGAACAAGGAAGAGTTCAAGGGCGTGGTCATGCGCATCCCGACCCGCGACGAGATCCAGCCGATTGCCAATGAACAGGCCGTCGTCGAATTTTATTCCCGCTAAACCGTAAACAAAAAAACAATTACACGGGCTTTTCCGGCCGGGAATAAATTTTGCCGGGAAAGCCAGATTAAAATTGTTGAAAGGAAATTATGCCAGTTCGTCTTGGACGTTTTGAAATGCCGAAGCGGTTGCAGAAGGATGAAGCCTCTGCCACCGAAACTTACGCAAAATTTATCGCCGACCCGTTTGAAACCGGCTACGGCCACACCGTCGGCAACTCGCTTCGCCGCGTGCTGCTCTCGTCGCTCGAAGGCGCGGCCATCACCTCGCTGAAGGTGGACGGCGCGATGCACGAATTTGCCACCGTTGACGGCGTCGCCGAAGACGTGACGGACATCGTTTTGAACCTGAAGAAAATCAAGTTCAAGGCGCATACCCGCGATGAGCAGACGCTGTTGCTTTCCGTGAACAAGGAAGGTGCGGTCACGGCCGCCGACATTCAGGTGAACCAGAATGTTGAGCTCGTCAATCCGACGCAGCACATTTGCACGCTGGACAAGAAGAAAAAATTTGAGATGGAGTTGACCGTGAAAATCGGTCGCGGTTTCTGCCCCAGCGACGAAAACAAGAAGCCCGGCCAAGCCATCGGCATCGTGGCGATTGATTCGATTTTTTCCCCGGTGACCCGCGTGCGTTATGCCGTGGAAGCCGCGCGCGTCGGCAACCGCACGGATTATGACCGCCTCGTCCTCGAAGTGTGGACGGACGGACGCATTACTCCCGATGACGCGCTGACCCAGGCGTCCGCGATTCTGGCGCATCACCTCGACGTGTTTGTCGGGTATGACAAGAACGCGATTGAGTTTGAAGAAGCCGCCGACAAGCAGGACGACGAGAAGGCCAAGCAGAAAAAACTGTTGAACATGAGCGTCAACGAAATCGAGCTGTCCGTCCGCGCCGCCAACTGCTTGAACAACGCCAACATCACCACCGTCGGCCAGTTGGCCATGAAGAGCGAGCAGGAAATGCTCAAGTATCGCAACTTCGGCAAGAAGTCGCTCAACGAAATCAAGGACAAGCTGACCTCCCTGAGCCTGTCCCTCGGCATGAACTTCGAGCCGGGCATGGTCGAGACACCGAAAGAAGAACCCAAAGCCGAACAATAATTTGCCATGAGACACTTGAAGCGCACGGCCAAACTGGGCCGCACCTCGGAACATCGCAATGCGATGCTCGCCAACCTCGTTTGCAGCCTGATCGAACACAAACGCGTGACGACCTCTTTGGCCAAGGCCAAGGCCGCCCGTTCCGTCGCCGAAAAGCTGGTCACGCTGGGCAAGAAGGGCACCATTGCCCATCGCCGTCTGGCCGTGGCCCGGCTGCATCAGGAGAAGGCCGCCAAGACTCTGTTCACGGAGATTGCGCCCGCGTTCAAAGACCGCCGCAGTGGCTACACCCGCATCATCCGGCTGGGCCAGCGCCAGGGGGATGCCTCGCAAAGCGCGATTTTGGAATGGGTGGACAGCGTGGTTCCTGTGGCCCCCACCGTGGCTCCTGCCGCCGAGGCCAAGCCTGAAGAAAAGAAGTAATTCAATTTACGAAACCCCAAGCCCGCTCATTTGAGCGGGCTTTTTTGTTGGTTGCGATTCAGCGGGGAGTGTTTGATTGAATGAATTCAGCCTTTGAAACCGGTTCCGAAAATATCCCATATGGGCCTTTGCTCAACCAATAATAGAACGCATTACAACAAGGTAGAATATAAATGTGACAAAGGCTCCGATTATGCCCAGCAAAACTTCCGCCACGATATATCCCCGTGGTAAAATCCGTTTCCGAAGTCTGAAAACAAATGCGCCAATGAAGCCTAGCAGAGCCAAAACATAGACAATAATCCCGATGGCTGAACCCACTGAATGAGGAATGACGACATGGGATAATCTATGTAGAAGTTCCCCAATCAATATTGCCAGAGCGAAGACGCTCATTGGTGTTACACCGAAAAGCAAAACACCAAAAGCAAAGTCTAATAGCTTCCTAAACGAGCTTGGTTGATTATCTTCATTACTCATGTCGTGAATGATGCCAAAAAGTTTGTTTTCACTTAACTCTTCCCGCCCGCCGTCATGGGCCGCGCATTTTTTCCCTTGGCCGTTCAGCAGACTGTTTTATCAACCCGCAAACAGCGTCACCGGCAGCGCCTCGCCGCAATAGATGCAGCGCGTCCGCTGGGCGGAATTCACCCGGCCGCAAGTGGGGCAGGGCGCGGCCTTCGGCTGTTCCGCGCGCCCGTCCAGCCGGCCGTCGCGCAGGTCAATGTCCGTGACCGCTTTCACCAGTTCCTCGTCGGTGTAGCCATGCTCTTTTTTCAGAAAGGACCACAGCGCCTCGGTGATCATCAGCAGCCGGTCCACATCATGGCGCAGCCGTTCGGTTTCGGAGCGGGCGGCGTCGGCATCGGACTGCGCGCGGTTGGCGGCGGCCTGGGCCTGCGCCGTGGCCACTTTGTCATAAAAGGAACTGCCGGAGGAAAACATATTTTTGCTTTGGTGGTCGCGGCAATTTAGAACCTGCGCGGCCAAAGGCAATGGTTATTGGCGCGTCCGCCGTTGGGGATGAGGTTTTTGGTGCAGCGTCCGGCCGGTGGCCGGAAGGTCTGGCGCGTTCCGCTGTCGGCCTCCGCCGGCGCGGGGTTGGGCATGGGCCGGAACCAGGGCCAAACGGGTCAAAATCTTCAAAAAAGGGCCGTTTTGCGTGAAAAATGGGCGGAAAAGGGCATTTTTATGGAAAAAACTCACTTGATTCCACGGCAAAACCAATTGATTTCAAGACGAAACCTGTTGGTTTCGAGACGAAACCTGTTGGTTTCGAGATGAAACCTGTTGGTTTCAAGACGAAACCTGTTGGTTTCGAGATGAAACCTGTTGGTTTCAAGACGAAACCAGTTGGTTTCAAGACGAAACCTGTTGGTTTCAAGACGAAATCAGTTGGGTTTAAGACCCGGCGGCTGGGTTTGCCGGGGGCGGTGACGGGAGATTTCACCCCCGCAAACCGTGTCCGCCGGGAATGGTTGGGGGAGCGGGATGGATGATTTCTCTGAATGACCTTTTTTGTGGAATGGCGGAGCTTATTATTGGCTTGAAAAAATAATTGCATTTTTTTCTTGCCAATAAGATTTTGAACTGATAAGACAGCCATACAGCATAAAACCATAAACCAAAGGCAACCGCTTGTTACGCATGGACACACCGGGCCTCCGCATGGACGAGGGCCATTGTCTGGACGAACCAGATCCGGTTGCCCCAACCCCAGGAGATAAAATGCCACTATTCCGAATCTCGCTTGGCTTTGCCAACAAAGACGATCCCGGCTTGGACGATTTCGCCAGCAATGTGGCGGCCAAGCTGGGCACCAATGGCGCGTTGTTCACCGGTCTGCCCGTGAGCGCGGTCAATCTCGGCCTCGCCCAAGCCGCTTTTCACACTTCCCTGGCCACCGGCAAAGGCACCGGCAAGGCCGCGACGGCGGACAAAGCCGCCAAACGCGCGACGCTATTGGGATTGTTGCGCCAGGATGCGCTCTTCATCCAAGGCATCGTTGGCCTCACCGTGGCCAATGCGCAGTTGTCCGGTTTCGATGTGATTGTGGCCGGCCCCCATGCGCTGGTGCCCGTGGACATGCCGGTGATCCAAAGCGTGTTCAATGTGGCCTCCACCAAGCTGGGCGTGAAGGTGACGGCGCCGAAGGGTTACAACTCTTTGGAGTTCCGCGTGACGGTGGGCAGTGGGGCGCCGGTGCTGGCGGGGTCGTTCCCGTCCACGCGCGGCATCGTGCTGGAAGGTTTGACGCCCGGCACGCTCTACGCCGTGCAGTGCCGCGCCGTGTTCAGCGGCAAACGCTACAGCGAATGGAGCGATCCGGTGAGCCATATGTGCACGTAGCGAATGAGGAATGAAGAATGAAGAATGAAGAATGAGGAAAAAGGAAGGCAGTCGGGGGAAGGATGAAGGCAGAAGGAAGAAAGATGAAGGCAGAAGGCAGAATGTAGAATGAAGCAGGGGAAAGCGGCCGGCAACGCCCTCGGCGCAAGCCCGCCGGAATTGGAATGTTCAGGTTCGGAATTTGCCGGGTGAACCAAGGGGTTTTTTATTTGAATTGGCAAGCGGAAAGGAGATTCTTAAGATGATTTCATCAAAATGTTAAAAAGCCTGCACATAAAAAACTTTCGGTGTTTCCGGGATTTGCAGATTGAACCGCTCAAGCGGATCAATCTCATCACCGGCCAGAACAATACCGGCAAGACGGGGGTTCTTGAGGCATTGATCTTGTTGCTCGGGGAAGAAGATACAAACCACCAAAATCGAGACACCCGTTTTCATCTGGCAAATTTGTTTCGGACAGTTGGAGGCAGTCACGAGGAAAATTTTTGGAATTGGATGTTCAACAATAAAAGCTTGGACAAAACCATTGAAATCAAAGCGTCTTTTGACACTTTTCGAGACAATAATTTTGGCATCCAAATGCTAAAAGCTCAAAAGCCTGAACCGTTACGTGTGGATCAAGCAGGAAATGCCATCAGTCCCATTAGAGTTGGAAATTCGTTCTGTTATAAAATCGGTGAAAAGAACAGCGCCGGTCTTAAACCAGCGGTTTTTTCCACTTTGCCAAGCAGACCAGAAGAAGATGCTGAGGCTTATCAGCGTGTCATTTTGAAGCGTCGAAAAAAGCAGGTTGAAAAACTGCTTCGTGAAATCGAGCCGCGATTGGAAGCTGTTGAAGTTTTACGAATTGGAAATCAGAATCAACAGCCGCCTGCATTAATATATGCAGACCTGGGTTTGAGCGAAATGATTCCAGTTACTCAACTCGGACAAGGCTTCAACCGCCTGTTGGACATCTATTCTGAAATCGTTGTGGAAGACGCAAAGGTGCTGTTGATTGATGAAATTGAAAACGGGCTTCATTACAGCGTCCTGCCGGTGATTTGGAAGGGGCTTTTTCTGGCCGCGAAGGAATTCGATGTCCAGATTTTTGCAACGACGCACAGTTGGGAATGTATTCTTGCTGCCGACGAAGCCGCGCGGGCTGGTGAAAATTATGATCTGGCCTTGGTCCGGCTCGACCGTGTAAAGGAAGACATCAAGGCCACGATGATTGATGAGAAGTCATTGAACACCGCCAAAGAGCTTCACTGGGAAATGCGATGAAATTTGTATTCTGCGAAGGCAAAGATGATGTGGCCGTCGTGAACGGCCTTGCCTCGGTTTTGAACCTTGACCTTAAGGTTGAAGAATATGGTGGCAAGAACAAGCTCTCTATTTTCCTTGAAAGCCTGCAAAGCCGTCCAGAATTTGCCCAACAAAAAGTAAGCGCAATGGCAGTTCTTCGGGATGCCGATGAGAATGAGGCAGCAGCTTTCCAAAGTGTTATAAGCCATCTCCAACAAAACAAATTTTCATATCCACAGGCAAATGGCGGATTTTCCAATGGAGCTTTTAAGGTGGGTGTCTTTATTGTTGGGGTCAATGGACAAGGCATGATTGAAGACTTGTGTATGAATTCAGTTGCCAACCGTCCTGAATATTCCTGTGTTGACAACTATTTTGCCTGCATCACGGAAAAGTCCGGTCGCACACAATTTTCTTCAAAAGCAAAAGTGCGCGTCTGGATGGCTTCCCATGTTGATTACGAATATCATGTTGGCAAAGCGGCCCAAGAAGGTTATTGGCCTTGGGATAGTCCGGCGTTCGATTTGTTAAAAGATTTTCTGCGGGCTTTATAGGCAAAGCTCAGCCGTTGCTCACTTCCGGCTCCACCCACTTGCCGTGTTCCTTGATGAGGTCAACGAGGCGTTCCACGGCTTCAGCTTCGGGGATGTTGAACTTGATGGGCGTCTTGCCGACGTAAAGATTGATCTTGTTCGGGGCACCGCCCACGTAGCCAAAGTCAGCATCCGCCATCTCGCCGGGTCCGTTCACGATGCAACCCATGATGGCAATCTTCACGCCTTTGAGATGCTCGGTCCGGGCCTTGATGCGCGCGGTCACGGTCTGAAGGTTGAAGAGCGTCCGCCCGCAGGAAGGGCAGGCGACGTAATCGGTCTTGAAGCTCCGGCAGCCGGCGGCCTGCAAAAGATTGTAGGCCAGCCGCAGGGACAAGCCCGCGCCGCTCTCGCCACGAATCAAAATCGCGTCGCCAATGCCGTCCGCCAGCAGCGCGCCAATGACCACGCCGGCCTGCAACAGGGCGAGGTGCGGCGGGAGGGGGACAGGCTCGAAATTGATGCAGTCCTTGAGCAGAATGGGATTGTTCCGGCCCAGTTGCTTGAGCTTCGCCGCGAGCAGACGAAAGGCGGTGATGGCGGGCAGTTGGACGCCGTCCGCGACGGTCACAAGCTGGGTGTCGCAGTTGATCTCGAAATCTTTGGTGGGATCAATCTCGAAAATATTCAAGTCTTCATAGACGGCTTCGGGCCGCACATCGTCCTTGGGCTTGATCTTCGGCGCGACTTTGTCCCACGTCGCGCGCGTGACGATGACGCGGATGAGCTGTTCGCCACCGCACCGGATGTTTTCATTGAGGGAAATCTCGGGCGTGACTCGCCGCTCGAAGTGGAAGGGATCAAAGGGAAATGCGGAATGCGGAATGTGGAGCGCGGAATTGGAAAGCTTCGGAATCAACGACAACAAATCGCGGCAGACGGGTATCTCATGCGGCGAATCCTCCGTGAGCGAGACGCGAATGGTGTCGCCGAGTCCATCGCACAACAGCGAACCGATGCCAATGGCACTCTTGATGCGTCCGTCCTCACCCTCGCCGGCCTCGGTCACGCCGAGATGGATGGGATATTGCCAGGATTGCGGAGTGCCGAGTGCGGAGTGCGGATTTTTTAATTCTTGTTCATCCAAATCGTTCAATCGCGCAACCAAAAGGCGATAACATTCAATCATCACCTTCGGATTGGACGACTTCATGGAGAACTTGAAGTTGTGGAAGTCATGCTTGCGGCAGATGTGCGCAAACTCCAGCGCGCTTTCAATCATGCCCAGCGGCGAATCGCCAAAACGATTCATGATGCGGTCAGACAAAGAGCCGTGATTCGTGCCAATGCGGATGGCGCGCTTGAGCTTTTTACATTCGAGCACAAGGGGAGTGAACTTTTCCTCAATGCGCTTGAGTTCCTCGGCATATTGCGCGTCGGAATATTCCTTGATGGCGAATTTTTTGGTGTCGGCGTAATTGCCGGGGTTCACGCGGATGACCTCCACCCATTTCACCGCTTCCATGGCGGCTTCGGGCTTGAAGTGGATGTCCGCAACAATCGGCACGAGGCATTTTTTCGCGCGCAGTTCGGCCACGATGTTTTGCAGATTGGCGGCGTCCTTCACCGTCGGCGCCGTGATGCGGACGATTTGACAACCGGCCGCCACGAGATCCAACGTCTGCTGCACGCTGGCGGCAATGTCCATCGTGTCGCAGGTGATCATGGACTGCATCACGACGGGATGCCGGCCGCCAATGATGACGCCGCCATGCGCGGGATCGCCAATGACGATCTCGCGGGTTTGCCGGCGCTGGTAAAAGAAAGGCGATTCGCAGTAACGCATGATCAGAGTTTCGAGTTGGAGTTGAAAAGTTGCAAGTGGATTTCGCGCCGCGAAGAATTCCTCACGGCGCCGCCTGCGTAGCCAGCGCGCGATTTATTTTTGGGGCGCGGCAAAGACCACCGGCACTTCGCGGTCGGCGCGGGCGCTGCGGAGCCAGTCGCCGGTGTCAAAGAACGCGATGTAAATCATGAAGGTGATGAGCAGCGCGGCAAAGCCGGTCTGAATCCACTCCAGAACTTTCGCGTGAACCGGCCGGCGGCGGACCCATTCAATCAGCGACAGCGTGATGTGCCCGCCGTCGAGCACCGGCAACGGCAGCATATTGAGCAGTGCGAGATTGACGTTGAGAATGACGCTGAACCACAGCACGCGCCGCCAGCCGTCCTCGTCCTGAAAGAGATTGGCATAGACGCGAACGATCATCACCGCGCCGCCAAGCTGCTGCACGCCGATGTCGCCCTTGGAAAACAGCGCGCCGAACGTGTTGAAAATCTGCCCGGCGCTGATCTTGATCTGCTCCAGCGGGCTTTGATGGACGAGGGAAACATTCGTGTCGCCCTGCCAGTTCAGGATGCCGAGCAGCGGAAACGAGTTGGTCGGCAGCAGCGGTTTCACCGGCGTCAGCGTGCAGTCGAATTGTTCGCTGCCGCGCCGGATCGTGAGCGTGAGCGGTTTTACCACGCTGTTGCTCATGGCTTCCTGCGCATAATCCACGGCGGCGGGGCTGAACACTTTCTCGCCGTTCAACGCCACCACTTCATCGCCGGTTTTCAAGCCGGCGAGCGCGGCGGGACTGTTCGAGGCGATTTCGTAAATGGATGATTTGTTTGCCACCGTGATCAGGACTTGGCGAAGCGCCTTGCGTTCCAGCCAGCCGGTCTTGCGATGAAACGGCGTGGCGTAGGCGGTCGCCTCCTTGCCGTCGCGGAGATATTTGAAGGCGATGTTCGTGCCGGAACTGGTGACGATGCGCCACGTCACGCTGTCGGAAGAAGTCGGCGACCAGTGATGCACCGGATGGCCGTCAATTTCCAGAATCGTGTCGCCCGGCCGCAAACCCGCCTGCCACGCCGGCCCCGGCTGGTCATTGTCCGCCTTGGGCACCACCCAGCCGATGGTTGTGGTGTTGTCGGCCTCGTTGCTCGGCTTGCCGACTTGCCAGACGATGACGGCAAACACCACCGCCAGCAGAAAACTGAACAGCGGCCCGGCGAACGCCACGATGATTTTGTCGAGCGGCGAGACTGGCGGCAGTTGCTCGGCTTTGGCATCAGTCTTGCCCTCGATGGCTTCCATCGTGGCCATCTGCGGCAGCGAGACGTAGCCGCCGAACGGCGCCCAGCCCAACGCGTATTCCACGCCGCCGATGGTTTTTTTCCAGACCGGCTTGCCGAACCAGATGGCGAAGCGCTCCACCTTCAGCCCGCGCCAGCGCGCGGCGAGGAAATGGCCGAGTTCGTGGACGCCGATGAGCAGGTTGAAGAGCAGCACCACTTCAAGCGCAATGAGGATGTAACGCAAAATAATCATGTCGAAACAGGAAAATAATACCTGCGGAAAAATTAACCGCAACCCCAGAGCGCAAAGAACCGTCAGGCCGCCCGCCCGCCCAGCCGGAAAAAATCAAATTCTATTTGAACTCGCCGGGTGCCGGCGTAGATTGGCGGCGTGATTCCGAACGACTTCACCGCTTTGATGGTCCTGGCGATGCTGGGGCTGGTGCTGGGCTTCGGATTTATCATTCTCGGCTTGTTGCTGGCGGGGCATCGCCGGAACCGGCGCACGCGGAAAAAACTTTTTTCCGGGCAAAACTTTTTCCCTGTCGCGGAGTCGCCGGCCCGGCCGGTTTGCTGGCTAGCCATCCGTTCCGCGTCGCCGGAGGCCGTCAAGGATGCGCTCGGTTTGAACCGGGCGGAACCGTGTTCCTGGACCGAAGGTTTGACGGGCGGACACGAATTCTTCATCAGTCCGCGCGTCCACGGCTGGGTCATCGTCACGGGCCTGGGCCTGCCCAATCCCACGGACGATGTGGATGCCACGTTTTTGTTTCTCACCGCGCTGAGCCGCCAGCTCGGCCATGTGCAATATTTTTATGCGAGCCGGCTGCTGCATCACGGCTGGGCGCGGCTGGATGACGGCTGCGTGACGCGCGGTTACGCCTGGACCGGCGAAACCGTCTGGCACCAAGGCATCGAGACGCTGCCGGAAATCGAGGTGGACGTGAAGCTCTTCCCCTACGGCGATGATTCCGCGACGATGCTGGACGTGCAGACCAATTGTCAAAAAGTGCCGCTGCTCGCCGCCCGCTGGAGTCTCGATCCGGCGGAGGTGAAACTGAATTCCACCCGCCAGTCCATCGGCCTCGCGGGGGAATCGGCGTGCAATTGAAATTTTTTGTTGCACCGCGCACCCGGACAGCGCAAAGTTGGCCTTGCAAAAGGAAACTTATGTCATTCAGTATTGAACTTGAACTCCAATCGTTCCCCAAAAACATCAAGCTTAAAGACGGCAAGCCGGCGGTGCTCCGCCCGCTCCGCGCCGACGATGAGAAGGAATTTCATCACCTGTTCCAGGGCATTCCCGAACGCGAGCGGATGTTCATCAAGCACCGCGTGCAGGACGTGAAGGTCATCCGCGACTGGTGCAAAAACATTGACTACGGCCGCAACCTGCCGCTGCTGGGTTTGGTGGACAAAAAAATAGTCGGCGCGGCCACGCTGCATCAGCGGCTCGGCGGCTGGAAGCGGCACATCGGCCGCGTGAGCGTGCTGGTGCATCCTGACTATCGCGGTCGCGGCCTCGCCCGCGCGCTGATCACGGAAATTTTGGAGATTGCGCGCCACGCCAGCCTGGAGCGCGTCGAGGCGGCCTTCATCAGCGAACAGGATGCGGCCATGAAAATGTTTTCCATGCTCGGCTTCAACCAGCTCATCCGGCTCGATGATTATGTGAAGGACATGCAGGCCGTCACGCACGATTATATTTTGATGGGCCTCGATTTGCGGACCGACGAGGAATACGCCGGCGTGGGCGGGTGAAAAAGCAAATGAAGAAGGCAGAAGGCGGAAGGCAGAAATGACCGAAACCTCCGTCGGGAGTTTTTTCTGAATTCTTAATTCTTCCTTCTGCCTTTCCCCCCCAATGCCTCCCAAAGTCTGTCCCAATTGCGGCGCGGTGATTCCGCCCCGGGCGAAAGCCTGTCCCGAATGTGGTTCGGACGAAAGCACCGGCTGGGCGGAATCGGCTTACGCGAGCCATCTGGGCATCCCCGACGAGCAGTTTGATTACGACGACTTCGTGAAGGCGGAGTTTGGTTCCGCCAGTCCCCGGCCGCGCGGCATCCGCTGGTTTTGGTGGGTGACGGCGCTGGTGCTCGCGGGGGCATTGCTGTTTTGCTGGTTCCGCTTCTAAACCGGACGGTCGCGGAGGCTGGGGAAAAAGTGGTTCCGCAGTTTGAATTAAGACCGTGTCATCTGCGTGATCCCCGTCTTTTGTTGGCAAGACCATTTCGGTTTTTTCCAGCCCGTCTAATTCTCCGGCCAATAAATCTTGCCTTTGGCGGTTGCTCTCCTAAACTGTCCGACCGTTTTTCTATTATGCACATGAATTGTTTCAATGGCTTGCTGGCGGATGCCGCCGCGCCCGCCCCGACCGGTTTGCAGGCCATCCTGCAAAGCCCGATTCCGATGATGGTTTTGTTCGGCGTCATTTTTTACTTCATCCTCATCCGCCCGCAGCAGCAGCGCGCCAAGCAGCAGCGCAAGCTGCTGGAGGCGATCAAGTCCGGCGACGAAGTGGTCACCGCCAGCGGCATCATTGGCACCATCGTCACGGTGAAGGACAAGAAGGTCACGCTGCGCTCCGGCGACGCGAAGTTTGAAATCACCAAGGACGCCATCACCGCCATCATTGAAGCGGGCACGCCCGCGCAATCGTAATTTTTCTAATTTGTAACCTGCCATGAAAAGCAACAATCTGGGCCGTTTCCTCCTCGTCATCGCCATCATCCTGTGGTCGCTGTTTGAAGTTTATCCGCCAACCTCGCGCGATCTGCTCCAGGAGTTTTCCCGTCGCGCGCAAAATCCCGACGCCACCTTCAGCAACATTGTGGCGCAGGCCGACGCGTTTCAGAAGGCCGGCACGAACAACGAGTTTGTCGCGCTGCAAACGGCCGCCGGCACAAACAGCCTCCAGAAATATTACCCGTTCATTCCCGCCGCCAACCAGCTTTACCCAAACACGTTCATCCTGAATCATCTTCAGCGGGACGCGGCGGGCAAGATCAAGCTCGGCTTGGATTTGCAGGGCGGCACGTCGTTCCTCGTCGAAATGGACACCACCAAGCTGGAAAGTGTTAGCACGAGAACCAACAGTCTGGGGCAGATTGAGAACGTCACCAACCGCGCGGATGTTTCCAGCGCGCTGTCGCAGGCGGTCGAGGTCTTGCGCAAGCGCATTGACCGCTTCGGCGTGGCCGAGCCGATCATCCAGTCCGCCGGCGGCAACCGCATTCTCATCCAGCTTCCAGGCCTCTCGCAGTCCGACAAGGAAAGCGCCAAGCAGCAGATTCAGAAGACGGCGTTTCTCGAATTCCGCATGGTGCATGAACGCAGCGGTGAAATCGTGGACGAGCGCACCGGCGAAGTTCACGAACCCATCCCGGTCGGCTATGAATTGAAGAAGCACGTCGAGCAATTGCCGAACAACCAGAGCAAGATCGAATATGTCGTCGTCAAGAGAAACCCGGAGAACCACCTCTCCGGCGACATCATCAAAGGCTCGATGGTCGTCCGCGGCAACCTCGGCGAACCGCAGATTGACTTTACGCTCACCGATGACGGCGCGAAAAAATTCGGCCAGACCACGCGGGAAAACGTCGGCCACCGCCTCGCCATCATTCTGGACGGCGACCTGTATTCCGCGCCGAACATCCAAAGTCCGATTGAAACCGGCAACGGCCAGATCACCGGCCAGTTCACCATCGAGCAGGCGCAGGAGTTGGCCAACGTCCTGCAAAACCCGCTGAAAGCCCCGTTGCACATCGTCTATGCCAGCGACGTCGGCGCGACGCTCGGCAAAGATTCCATCCGCAGCGGCATCAAGGCCTCGATCTACGGCGTCGTGTTCGTGTCCGGCTTCATGCTGGTTTATTATTTGTTCGCCGGTCTCGCGGCCAACGTCGCGCTCATCACGAACATCATCATTTTGCTCGGCGTCATGTGCTCCGTCGGCACCACGTTCACGCTGCCCGGCATCGCCGGCGCCGTGCTCACCGTCGGCATGGCGGTGGACGCAAACGTGCTGATTTACGAACGCATCCGCGAGGAACTCGCGAAGGGCAAATCCTTGCGCGGCGCGATTGACGCCGGCTATGCCCGCGCCTTCGGCACGATTTTCGACTCGCACGTCACCACGCTCATTTCGTCCGTCATTTTGATCTGGAAAGGCACCGGCGAAATCCAGGGCTTCGGCGTCACGCTCACCATCGGCGTGGCCGCAAGTTTGTTCACCGCGCTCGTCGTGACGCGGCTGATCTTCAATTTCCTGATTGACCGGAATCTCATCAAGTCGCTGCCGATGCTCCACCTCATCCGCAGTGCCCATGTGAATTTCATGGGCGCGGCCAAGCCGCTGTTCATCGTCACCTGGCTGTTTGTCATCGTCTCGCTCGGCTTCGGCATCACGCGCGGCGACAAACTTTTTGGCGTGGATTTCCTCGGCGGCGACAGCACCACGTTCAGCTTCGCGCAGAAATACGATGAAAAGGAAATTCGCGCCGTGCTCGCGCCCATCGGCGAAAAGGACGCGCAAATCCAGTATCAAAAAGGCGACAGCGCGGAGACGCTGCGCATCACCACGCAAAGCGGTTCCGCCGCCAAGGTCGAGGCCGTGTTGCAGAAGAGTTTTCCGCAGGCGCAATACGTTTCCATTGGCCGCCAGGAAGTCGGCGCGACGATGGGCGTGGAGATCCGGCAATCGGCCGTCATCGCCTCGCTGATGGCAATGTTCGGCATTCTATTGTATGTCGCGTTCCGTTATGAATTCTCTTTCGCCGTCGCCGCCGTCATTGCGGTGCTGCACGACGTTTTGTTTGCCATCGGCACCTATTGCATCGCCAATTACATTTCCGGCCGGCAGTTCAACGCCACCGTCGTCGCGGCGGTGCTGACCATCATCGGCTTTTCCATCAACGACAAGATCGTCATCTTCGACCGTATCCGCGAGCAGTTGAAACTCGGCGTGCGCGGCTCGTTCAAGGACATCATCAACCTCTCGCTGAACCAGACTTTGAGCCGCACGATCATCACCAGCGGCACGGTGTTTCTGGCCACCGGCTCGCTCTACTGGTTCGGTGGCGGCGTCATCAACGACTTCGCGTTCACCTTCCTCGTCGGCATCATCGTGGGCACCTATTCGTCCATCTATATCGCCAGCGTGATCGTGCTCTGGTGGCACAAAGGCGAACGTCCGTCCATCGGCGCATCGCAGGTGGCGGTGCAAAACGCACCGGTGGCAAAGTCCTGAATATTTGCGATTGGCGGTTTACGGCTGATGAAAGGGTTTGCAGTCGGCGCGTAAATCGTAAATCGTAAATCGTAAATGACCGTAATCACACCTTGGCACTGGGCGGGTTTCATTCTGTTCATCCTCGCCTGCATCGCGGTGGACATGGGCGCGTTCCACCGCCGCCCGCGCGCTGTCACCTTTCGCGAGGCGCTGGCTTGGAGCGCCGTCTGGTTTGCGCTGGCGATGCTATTCGCCGGGCTGCTGGTTTCTTTTCGCGGCCGCGAGGAGGCCACGCAATTTGTCACCGGCTACCTGATTGAACTCTCGCTCTCGCTCGACAACATCCTCGTCATCGCGCTCATTTTCGCCGCGTTCCAGGTGCCGCCGGAATACCAGCGGCGCGTGCTCGTCTGGGGCATTCTCGGCGCGCTCGTCATGCGCGGCGCGATGATTGGCGTCGGCACCGCGCTCGTGCAGAATTTCAGTTGGGTGCTTTACGTTTTCGGTGCCTTCCTCGTTGCCGCCGGCGTGAAAATGTTTTTTTCAAAAAAGGAAAGCGTGGAGCCGGAAAAAAATCCCGTCATCCGCTTCGCGCGAAAGCTGTTTCCGGTTTCAACTCAATTCGCCGGGCAAAATTTTCTGACCCGGCTGGACGGACGGCGCGCGCTCACGCCGCTCGCGCTTGTGCTGCTGCTCGTGGAGACGACCGACTTGGTTTTCGCCGTGGATTCCGTGCCCGCCGTTTTCTCCGTCACGCAAAAGGCTTTCATTGTTTTCACTTCGAATGTTTTTGCCGTCCTCGGCCTGCGCTCGCTGTATTTCCTGCTCGCCGGCGCGATTGGCCGGTTCCGTTACCTGGCCGTCGGCTTGGCCGTCGTGCTGGTTTTCATCGGCACAAAAATGCTGCTCGATCCGCACGACCACGCGCCGCATTGGTTTCAGGTTAAAATCCCGACCACCACCTCGCTGCTCGTCGTCGCCGCGATTCTGGCCGTGGCCATCGCGCTTTCCATCACCGCCGCGCGGCGGGAAAAATCCGCCGCCTAATGAAATTTCGCTGGACGCTTGCACCTTCGCAGCCGCTGCTCACCGGCTCGCTGGCGGCGCAATTAAAAATCTCCCCGCTGCTTGCGCAATGTCTGGTGAACCGTGGCTTCGACGCGCCGGCCAGCATTGAAAACTTTCTCGCACCGCGCCTGAAAAATCTCGCCGATCCCTTTCTGCTGCCGAACATGGCGAAAGCCGTCGAACGGCTGCTGCTCGCGCATGAACGCGGCGAACCGCTCGTCATCTTTGGCGATTATGACGTGGACGGCGTGACTTCCACCACGCTGCTGCTGGAAGTTTTGCGCAAACTCGGCTGGCAGGCTGACGCCTATTTGCCAAACCGCATGGACGAAGGCTATGGCTTGAGCCGCGACGGCGTGGAAAACTGCCTGAAAAAATTTCCGGTGAAACTGCTGCTCGCCGTTGACTGCGGCTCCACCGCCGTTGAAACAATTGCGTGGCTGCGCGAAAAAGAAATTGATGTTATCGTGCTCGACCATCATCAAGTTTCCAATCCCGCGCCCGCCGCCGTGGCGCTGGTGAATCCGCAGTTGACTCAAAACCCAAAACCCAAAACTCAAAATTTCACCGAGCTTTGCTCCGCCGGCCTCGCGTTCAAGCTCGCGCACGCGCTGGTGAAACGCGGACGCGAAACCGGTCTGCCCGGCGCGGCGGAATTTGATTTGCGCCCGCTGCTCGACTTGGTTGCGCTCGGCACGATTGCGGATTTGGTTCCGCTCACCGGCGAAAACCGGATTCTCGTCACCGCCGGTCTGGAAAAGTTGAACACGACCAAGCGACCGGGAATTGTCGCGTTGAAAGAAGTCGCGCAGTCGCCGGAAAAACTCGGCACGCACGATGTCGGCTTCCAACTCGCGCCGCGCCTGAATGCTTCGGGCCGGCTGGAAACCGCCGAGGAATCGCTGCATCTGCTCCTCGCGGAAAATTTGGAAGAAGCCACGCCGCTCGCGCAAAATCTCGACGCGCGGAACCGCGAGCGCCAAAACATCGAACGCGGCATCACGGACCAAGTCGCCGGCGTGGTGCGCTCGAAATTCAATCCGCAGAATGATTTTGTCATCGTCGAAGGTCAGTTGCTCTGGCACATCGGCGTGGTCGGCATCGTGGCGTCGCGCGTGTTGCAGGAATTTTATCGCCCGACGATCATCCTCGGCGGCGACGCCGAACACTGGCGCGGTTCGGGTCGCAGCATCGCCGGTTTCGATTTGGCCGCCGCGCTGCGCGAGTGCGACGATTTGCTGTTGCGCCACGGCGGCCACGCGATGGCGGCGGGTTTGAGCATCGCGCCGGACAAGGTGGATTTGTTTCGGCAACGGTTGAACGAATTGGCGAAACGCGCGTTGAAGCCGGAGGATTTGCAGCCGCCGCTGCGGCTGGATGCGGAAGTTAGTTTGAATGAAATCACCTTGGATTCATTGGCGGAACTGGAGCAGTTGAAGCCGACCGGCCAGGGCAATCCGGCGGTGCAATTCTGCGCGCGGAATCTCACGCACAAAAAACCGCTCCAGCGCATGGGCGCGAACAAGCAACACGTCACCCACAGCTTGACGTGTTGCTTGTTCGCGCCCATGGGCTGGAGCCGTCTTTGGT
>Ga0182030_10010189_pt1 | contig 19143 bp, 23 predicted proteins | sample 812S3MmetaG_FD_121299 | JGI IMG/M metagenome (GOLD analysis project Ga0182030, IMG submission 121299) | Permafrost microbial communities from Stordalen Mire, Sweden - 812S3M metaG (Illumina Assembly) | ecosystem: Environmental > Terrestrial > Soil > Wetlands > Permafrost | place: Sweden... | reverse complement strand
GGCGTCGGCCACACGATCGTTCTCCGAGAGCAGGTTCTCCAGAATCTCGACCCGTACCGTCCCCGTATCGGCATAGCCGGAGTGATCGCCGACCTCGCGTCCGGCCCCGCGGTCGTGGTCGTCCCCGTGGTCGTGGTCGTCCCCGGGGTCGTGGTCGTCCCCGTGGTCGTGGTCGTGTAGATGTTTCGTGCCGTCCGCATGCAGATGGACTCGGCCCACCGTTACGCCTCCGCTTCCGCCAGATCCATGGACACGATGAGAAACTCCTCGCCGCTGAGCAGCGTCACCTCGAAGCTGCCGCAGGTCCCGCAGGCGAGGATCGGCATGTCCAGCGTGGTCACCACCCGGCACTCCCGGCACTCGACCGTGGCGGGGATCTGTTCGATCACCAGCTCGCATCCCTTGAGGTCGGTGGGCTCGGTCAAGAGCTCCCAGCCGAAACGCAAGGCGTCGGGGACCACCTGGCGGAGATGACCGATCCTGACCGTCACCTGCATCACGGGGCGGCCATCGGCATGCTTCATAGTCGTGCCCACAATGGCGTCGCAAAGGGAGAGCTCATGCACGGGGTGCCTTTCCGGAATCGAGCATATCCACACCCTGCGGCTCCACGCCCTGCCTGCCCATACCGTGCGCGCACCCACCCGGCGGCGGCGGCGCCCGCATAGAGTGGAGGTGTGAGCAAGCCGCAGGCTCCCCTGGCCGTCGGCTCAGGAGACACCACCACCGTGGAAGGCGTCCTGGACATCGTCCGCAAGCAAGGCGGCAGGATCACATCGTCACGCCGCCTGTTGCTGCGGGCCCTGTTCGAGACCAAGGGCCACCATACGGCCGAGGACCTGGCGGCCGAAGTGCAGAAGCAGGCACCCGACATCCACCTTTCCACCATCTATCGCAACCTTGACGAGCTGGAGCGACTGGGTGTGGTCGTCCATGCGCACCTGGGACACGGGCCGGCGACGTACCACCTCGCTGCTTCGGCGCACGGGCACTTCGTCTGTGAGGAATGCGGAAGAATGATCGAAGCGCCGGACGCCCTGTTCAGCGGCTTGGCCGAGGACGCCAAGACCCGGTTCGGATTCACCATCGACCCCCACCACTTCGCCATGCTGGGTCGCTGCGCCGACTGTTCGTCCCTCTGACCGTTCATAGCTGAGCGATCTACCGGGAGCACCCGAGTGCCTGGCCGCGTACGCTGCTGCGGTGGAGTGGTGAACGAGACTTGGAGCGTCAATGGGGAGAGTTGACAGCGGCCGAACGGACGAGACGCCCGGCGCCATGACGCCGGAGGCGCTCCTAGGGGCGATCATCGAGATGTCCGACGACGCCATCGTGACCTGCAACGCCAAGGGGGAGGTCACCAGTTGGAGCGCCACCGCAGAGCGGCTCTTCGGTTGCCTCGCCGGCGACGTGCTCGACGATCCACTCGAACTGCTCTTTCCCAAGCATCTGGCCGACGAGGTCGAGGGAATCGTCGCCACGGTGCTGGCGGGAGACCGTGTCCGGAACTTCGAGACCGAGGTCCTACGGCCCGACGGCATGCCGCTACCGGTCTCGCTCTCTCTCAGCCCGGTGTTGGACTCCGAAAAGGTGGCGGTCGGTGCCGTTGTGCTGGCGCGGGACATCACTGAACAGCACCTGGCGCAAGCCACCCTGGCGGAGATCGACGCCCGCATGGAGGAGGGCGAAGCGCTGGCGCACATCGGGAGCTGGTTGTGGGACCTGAGAACAGGGACGGTGCAGTGGAGCGCGGAGTTCCACCGGATCCACGGAGTCGACCCACTCGACTTCGATGGGACGATCGAGTCGCACGTCGGGCTGATCCATCCGGAGGATCGTGACGCCGCCCATGCGGCCATGGTCGCGTCGGTCGAGTCCGGTCGTCAGTTCAACGGTGAGTACCGGGTCGTACGCCCCGACGGGGAGATCCACGTGATCCAAGTGCGGGCGCAACCCACCTTCGGATCCACCGGGAAGGCGCTCGGACTACGGGGAATCGGTCAGGACGTCACGCCCGCAGATCGTCGCTCGGCCTCTGCGTGAAGGTGCACCCGCACGTCGGGGAAGATGCGCAACATGAGCATGGTGGGCGACGGAATGGCGAAGTCACGGATATCGAAGACCTGCTCCCCCGTGATCACCAGGCGCCGATCGGAGACAGCGTCGACGGTGACGGTTCCCTCGGCGATGCGGGTCATCCCGTGGAACGTCAGCTCCCCGGCGAGGCGGTACCGGGCCCCGGGCCCACTCAACGCACACTCGCGCAGCTCCACGAACGCGGCCGGGTACGCACGGGCGTCGATCCGTCGCAACAGCTCGGCGTCGTAGAGCCGGTTACCGGAGTTGAGCCCGGAGACGTCGATCTTCAGGCGTCCCGACGGCACTATGTCCGTCCGCAACGAGCCGTCGGCGAAGGCCGCCCGGATGGTGCCCGTCACCCCAAGGGTGCCGAAACTGAGGGGCCCCACCGTGGAGCGGACGTCGATGAGCACGGCAGAGCGCTCGGGATCGAGCTCGAACGAACTCAGCTCGGTGGCCTCGGCCTCGGGGTCCTCGGCGTCGGCGTCGGACTGGCCCCCGTCCGTCCCGCCGCTCCTGTACTCGGCCACGTACTCAGGCAGGCCGTGTACCTGCAGATCTCCTTCTGACTCCAGCGGTACGGGGCGGCGCCAGCCCCCCGAGGTCGAAGAGACGGGTGACCACCCGGCGCCGAGGGCCGACGACCAGCCACCCTCGACTTCGGCCAGTACGGCGTCGATCGTCCCGGTCGCCTGATAGCGGCGGAGCGCCTGCCCGAGGTAGTCGTGCTCTTCTTTGATGACTCCCATCCAGACCCGGAGCACCCGCTCGCCCAGTGGCGTGATCGAGTACTCACGCCGGGCCTGACCCGCCGCCGGGTTCCGCGAGGCGGCCTGGATGAGCCCGTCCGTCTCGAGCTGCGCCAGGGCCCGGTAGACCGCCGGCCGGTCGACGTGGCCGAAGTGGAATTCTTCGAGACGGGGCACCAGTCCGTAGCCGTAGCCCGAATGCTCCGAGAGCAGCAGCAGGATCGCCGGCAGGATGAACCGCCGCGGCGGAGCGAGCTCGAACCGCGAGGCGCCTTCTTCCGCACCGACCGACCTGTCGTCCATGGGGATTTTCATCCTTGCCGTACCAATTAAGGGTGTCAATCGCGTTCGCCCAGGGTAGGAAAGCTCCATGGTGCAAAAGACACTCATTTACAGGGTGGAGGTTCTCTTGTATCACTGAACGCAGGACGCGCAACGCGGCGCGACGATTGATGGGGGGTGGGCACCGTGACGGCCACCGAGGCTCCGCCGGACGAGACAGTCGTCCATGTCTTGTGGATCAACGCCGGGCTCAGTTGTGACGGCGACTCCGTCGCCCTGACCGCGGCCACACAGCCCAGCATCGAGGAGATCGCGCTCGGCGCCTTGCCCGGGCTCCCGAAGATCGCGGTCCACTGGCCGCTCATCGACTTCGAGTGCGGCCCGGTCGGTGGGGCCGACGACTTCCTCGAGTGGTTCTTCAAGGCGGACCGAGGCGAACTCGACCCGTTCGTCCTGGTCGTAGAGGGGTCGATTCCCAACGAGGCCATCAAGAAGGAGGGCTACTGGTGCGGCTTCGGGAACAATCCCGACACCGACCAACCCATGACCACCAGTGAATGGCTCGACCGACTGGCGCCCAAGGCCCTCGTCGTGCTCTGCGCGGGCACCTGCGCCTGCTATGGGGGTATCCACGCCATGGCGGGAAATCCCACGGGGGCAATGGGTGTGCCGGACTACCTGGGCTGGAACTGGAAGTCGAAGGCGGGCATCCCCATCGTCTGCGTGCCGGGCTGCCCGACGCACCCCGACAACCTCTCCGAGACCATCCTCTACCTTTTGTACCAGGCCACAGGCCAGGCCCCGATGATCCCGCTGGACGACGCGCTCCGCCCGCAGTGGTTGTTCGGCGCCACCGTGCACGAGGGCTGCGACCGCGCCGGTTACTACGAGCAGGGCGACTTCGCCACGGAGTACGGGTCGCCCAAGTGCATCGTCAAGCTCGGCTGCTGGGGGCCGGTGGTCAAGTGCAACGTGCCCAAAAGGGGGTGGATCAACGGCGTCGGGGGCTGCCCCAACGTGGGCGGCATCTGCATCGGGTGCACCATGCCCGGCTTCCCGGACAAGTTCATGCCGTTCATGGACGAACCGCCCGGGGCCCGCGTCTCGACCCTGGCCAGCGGTCTGTACGGCAATGCGGTCAGAGGACTTCGTCGAATCACGGCGCACACGCTGGACGACGAACCGAAATGGCGTACACCAGGCAGCGACCTGTCCACCGGCTACAAGAAGATCTGGAGGTAGGACGATGGTGGTCAAGAAGTTCACGGAGGACGAGAACGGCCTGGTCGAGATGGCCTGGGATCCGATCACCCGGATTGTGGGGAGCCTGGGCATCTACACGAAGATCGACTTCGGCAAGGGCAAGGTGGCCGAGTGCCACAGCACCTCGTCCATCTTCCGGGGCTACAGCATCTTCATGAAAGGCAAGGATCCCCGCGACGCCCACTTCATCACCAGTCGCATCTGTGGGATCTGCGGCGACAACCACGCCACCTGTTCCTGTTATGCGCAGAACATGGCCTACGGGGTGAAACCCCCCGCTCTGGGCGAGCAGATCGTGAACCTCGGTGAGGCGGCCGAGTACATGTTCGACCACAACATCTTCCAGGAGAACCTGGTGGGGGTCGACTTCTGCGAGAAGATGGTGGCGGAGACCAATCCCGGCGTGCTCGAGCAGGCCAATCGCACCGAGTCGCCCCATGCGGCGGAACACGGCTACAAGACGATCGGCGACATCATGCGGTCGCTCAACCCGTTCTCGGGCGAGTTCTACCGCGAAGCGCTGCAGGTAAGCCGCTACACCAGGGAGATGTTCTGCCTGATGGAGGGACGACACGTCCACCCCTCGACCCTCTACCCGGGGGGCGTGGGCACGACGGCGACCATCCAGCTCTTCACGGACTACTACACCCGGCTCATGCGCTACGTGGAGTTCATGAAGCGGGTCGTCCCCATGCACGACGACCTCTTCGACTTCTTCTACCTGGCCCTGCCCGGTTACGAAGAGGTGGGCCGCCGCCGCATCCTCCTCAACTGCTGGGGAGCTTTCCAGGACCCGGACGTCTGCAACTTCGAGTACAAGGACATGACCAGATGGGGCCGCGCCATGGGGGTCACCCCGGGGGTGGTCGTGGACGGCAAGCTGGTCACCAACGACTTGGTGGAGATCAACCTGGGCATCCGGATCCTCCTGGGCCACTCGTTCTACGACGACTGGGAAGACCAGCCGATGTTCGTGACCAAGGATCCCCTGGGCAATCCGGTCGACCGGCGCCACCCGTGGAACCAGCACACCAACCCCCAACCCCAGAAGAGGGACTTCGACGGCAACTACAGCTGGGTCATGTCCCCTCGTTGGTTCGACGGCAAGGACCACCTTGCGCTCGACACCGGCGGTGGACCCCTGGCCCGGTTGTGGTCGACCGCCCTCTCGGGGCTCGTCAACACCGACCACCTCAAAGCGACCGGCACCAGCGTGCAGATCCATCTCCCCAAGACCGCCCTCAAGGGCCCCGTCGATCTGGAGTGGAAGGTCCCGCAGTGGTCCAACACCATTGAGCGCGACCGGGCCCGCACCTACTTTCAGGCGTACGCTGCCGCGGCCGCGCTCGACTTCATTGAGTTGGCACTCAAGGACGTCCGGGCCGGAAACACCAAGACGTGGGAGCCCTTCGAGGTGCCCGACGAAGCGATCGGGTGCGGCTTCACGGAAGCGGTACGGGGCGTCCTGTCCCACCACATGGTGATCAAGGGTGGAAAGATCGCCAACTACCACCCCTACCCGCCGACACCGTGGAACGCCAACCCGAGGGACTCCTTCGGTACCCCGGGGCCCTACGAAGATGCGGTCATCGACACGCCGATTTTCGAAGAGAACACCCGGGAGAACTTCAAGGGAATCGACATCATGCGGGCCGTGCGCAGCTTCGATCCGTGCCTGCCCTGCGGGGTGCACATGTACCTCGGCAAGGGCAAGGTGCTGAAGAAGATGCACTCCCCCACCCAGGTGGGCAACCCCGACGACCTGGCCTTCTGAGCCCGGAGAGATGCCTGAGCCGCAGAACCTCAGGGCCGCAGGCGATCGGATCGAGCAGGCGCTCGACGAGTTGCACTCGACGGCCGATCCACGGACCATCAACCTGGCCGAGGAGATTCTGCGCCTGGTCACCGAGCTCTACGGCGCCGGATTCTCCCGCGCCGTAGAGCTGGCGGGCGAGCATGCGCCGGGGCTGATCGCGGCCTTTGTCGAGGACGAGCTGGTGGCGAGCCTCCTGCTGGTGCACGGCCTGCACCCCGAGTCGCTCGACAACCGGCTGGAGGCAGCCCTCGAATCCGTCCGGCCGTTCCTGGCCCAGCACGGGGGCGACGTCGAGTTGCTCGGCATCGACGAGGACCTCGGCGCCGTGAAGCTCCGCCTCCTCGGAAGTTGCGACGGCTGTCCCTCTTCCGCCAGCACCCTGCGGGGTGCCGTCGAGGTAGCCATCGTCGAAGCGGCGCCGGAGATCGTCCGGATTGTGGTCGAAGATCCGACTCCCCCGGCTGTGAGCGTGCCGGTCTCGCTCGGCGCCAAGCCCGTGCCTGTCTACGAGGCCTGCCCGGTGGAGATGGAGGTGTCCGGAGGATGACGGATCCGCTCGCCGTGCTGCAGAGGATCCGCGAGAGCCGCCCACGGGAGATCCCTCGGGCGGGTGAGGTCTGCGAGCTGTGCGCCGAGCGCATTTCCGACGAGCACGGCCACCTGGTCGACCTGCAGGCGCGCACGCTCCTGTGCGCATGCCGGGGGTGCTATCTCCTCTTCCTGTCGGAGGGGGCGGGCGGGGCCCACTTCAAGTCCGTCCCCGACCGCTACCTGGCCTTCACCGATTTGTTGCTCTCCCCCGAGCAATGGGACAACCTGCAGATTCCGGTGAGTGTCGCCTTCTTCTTTCTCAACTCGTCGCTGGGGCGGGTCGCGGCGTTCTATCCGGGGCCGGCCGGAGCCACCGAGTCGGAACTCCCGCTCGACACCTGGGCCGAGGTCACCCGGGCCAACCCCCAACTCGGAACGCTCGAACCCGACGTCGAGGCGTTCCTGGTGCGTTCCCGGCCGAATCAGGGCGGCGCGGAGTGCTACATCGTCCCCATCGACGCCTGCTACGAACTGGTCGGCCACCTGCGCACGCTGTGGCGTGGCTTCGACGGCGGCAAGGAAGCAAACTCCAAGCTCGACGCATTCTTCGACGACGTCCGCTCCAGGGCACGATGACCACGCTGTCCTTCGAAGTGGTGAGCTCGCACGCGGAACCCCATGCTGCGGTTCCCACCATCATGCTGCGCCTGCGGGTCGAAGAGGCCGACGGGTTCAGCGTCCACGCGCTGGCACTCAGATGCCAAATCCGCATCGAACCACAGCGCCGCCGCTATTCGGCCGAGGAGGAGGTGCGCCTCTACGAGATGTTCGGCGAGACGCCCCAGTGGGGCGATTCCCTCCGGCCCTTCCTGTGGACGCACGTCTCGACCACCATCGGCAAATTCGACGGCGCCACCGAGTTCGACCTTCCCGTGGAGTGCACCTATGACTTCGACGTCGCCGGTGCCAAGTACCTCCACGCGCTGGCCGACGGCGACATCCCCCTGCTCCTTCTGTTCTCGGGGACCGTGTTCACCCGGGGCGACTCCGGCTTCGCGGCCGAACCGCTCTCCTGGTCGCTCGAGGCCTCCCACAAACTGCCCGTGGCGGTCTGGCGGGGGATGATGGATCTCTACTACCCCAACAGTGGTTGGATCCGCGTCCGGCGCGACACCCTCGACGCCTTGCAGCGGTTCCGCGCCTACCGGGGTCTCCCCACCTGGGACCAGGCGTTCGAGCAGCTACTCAAGGAAGCCGGCGAGGACGGGTCATGAGGGCGCACGTCGCCGACCGCTTCGAGACGGCGCGGGCGGTGGCCGACGCCGTGCTCTACGAGGGTTATGTGCTCTACCCCTACCGGGCCTCCTCGCGGAAGAACCAGGCGCGGTTCCAATGGGGCGTCCTCACTCCTCGAGCCTTCAGCGAAGCCGAGGGCTCCGAGCGATGGGCGATGCGAACCGAATGCCTGGTCGCCCCGGGCACATCTCCTGCCGTCTGTGTCCGGGTCCGCTGCCTGCACTCGCAGCGCCGTAGGATCGAGAAGGTCCTCAATGGCGGGTTCGAGGCCGTTGACTATCTCGAAGTAGACGGCACGTTGCACGTCGACTGGGACGAGGCGGTCGACGAGCTCGTCGACGTGGCCCGGTTCCCGTTACTCCCGGAGGGACCGTCCGAGCGGGTCGATACGTTCTCCTTTGACGGCGGCACCGAATCCGAGGAAGTGCGCGCCGCCGACGGCACAATCGTGGGTCGATTCGTACGGCATCGGGAACCGATTACGGGCCTGGTGCGGATTGCCGCCAGCCGGCCCGATGCCGAATCCCCCTACGTCAAGGTGGCCGTTAGCGTCGAGAACACCACGGCGTGGACCCGGAACGGTGTGCACCGGGACGACGCCATGCCGCTGAGCCTGATCTCCGTCCACACGATGCTGGCCGTCGACGACGGGAGATTCGTGTCCTTGTTGGATCCACCGGACGATGCCGCGCCTGCAGCGCGCGCCTGTCACAGCGATGGGGCATACCCGGTTCTCATCGGGGATAACGACGTGGTGCTGTCATCGCCGATCATCCTCTACGACCACCCCGAGGTCGCCCCCCAGAGCCCGGGTGACCTCTACGACTCCCTCGAGATCGACGAGATCCTCGCCCTGCGCGTCATGACGCTGACCGAGGAGGAGAAATCCGAAGCACGCGGCACCGACCCGCGGGCGGCCGCGATCATCGACCGGTGCGACGACATGTCCGCCGAGACCCTGGGCTCTCTGCACGGGCAGATGACGCCCGTCAGGTCCCCAACCGGTCCAAGGGACGACTTCGAGGGACTGGAAGGGTTCGAGGGATTCGAGACCGTGGGAGGTCCCGACGTCCCCTGGTGGGACCCCGAGGTGGACGCGTCGTTCGACCCCTGGACCGAGTCGGTGTGGATCGCCGGCGTGGAGGTCACCAAGGGCACTGCCGTGCGGCTGGCGCCGTCACACCGGGCGGACGCACAGGACATCTTCCTGTCGGGCCTGGCCGCCACCGTGGCGGGCGTGTTCACCGATGTCGATGGTGACCAGCACGTGGCCGTCACCGTCGACGACGATCCGGCGACCGAGGAGCTCACGTGGCAAGGTAGGTATCTGTTCTTCCACGTTGACGAAGTCGAACCCCTGGTCGACCAGGGGGAGGAACGATGACGCGCCGCGTGCTGATCGCCGGCATCGGGAACATCTTCCAAACAGATGACGCCTTCGGGGTCGAGGCGGCCTCCCTTCTCGCCACCCGGACGCTTCCTCCCGGTGTACGGGTCGAGGACTTCGGGATCCGCGGCGTGCACCTGGCCTATGAGCTCCTCGAGGGCTACGACGGACTGGTCATCATTGATGCGGTGCCCATGGGCGAACCCCCCGGCACCCTGGCCGTCATTGAGCCGGACCCCGACACGGTGGGCACCAGCGAGACTGCGGGGGAGGTGCCGGTGGTGGACGCCCACACCATGAACCCCGACGTGGTGCTGACCGCCCTGCGCCGACTGGGCGGGTCCATCGACAAGGTTCTCATCGTCGGCTGCCAACCCGCCGACCTCCGAGACGGCATGGGGCTCACCCCGGCCGTGGCCGCGGCCGTCGAGGACGCGGTCCAGCTGTGCATCCACCTCGTATCCGAAATGGTCGAACCCGTCACGAAGGGGGCTTTCCAATGATCCGTCGCCTGTTTGCATCGCTACTGCTCGCCGCCCTGGCCGGGCTGGTCATCAAGTCGCTGCCGGACATCGCGCGCTATCTCAAGATGAGGGAGATGTAAATGGACATCGTCGGATATGTGTTCCTCGGAGTCATCGCCGTCGGGGTGCTCCTCGGCCTGGCCCTGTTCATCAGCGCACTGCCGGACATCGCCCGGTACTCCAGGATCCGGAAGATGTAGAACGGATGGCCCGGTACCGCATAATGCCCGAGCGCTCCTACGTATGGATCGACGCGCGTTCCAACGTGCATCCCATCCACTCCACCACCGATGGTCTGGAAGGGTTCGTGGACGTCACGTTCTCGGCCGACGGGAGTGTGGACGTGGGGACCCCGGTCGCCGGGAGCCTTTCGCTGACGGTCGACCACCTGAGGTCCGGCAACCGCATGGAGGACCGGGAGCTCCAGCGGCGCATCGATTCGAGGCGCTACCCGAAGATCGAGGGAACGCTCGACAAGATCGCCCCGTCGGAAGAGCGCGAGAGTTACCTCGTCGGCGGCCACATCGCCTTCCGCGGCGTCTCGCGCCACCACGAGGACGTGATGAGCATCAGCAGCGTGGACGAGCAGACGATCCGGTTGGCCGGGAAGTCCACCTTCGACATCCGCGAATTCGGCATGGAACCACCCCGCATCCTGTTGTTGAAGGTCGAGCCCGAGGTGGAGATCCGGGTCGAGATCTTCGCCGCAAAAGAGCCAGAGGAGTGATGTCGCCGTGTGCCTAGGGATACCAGGGCAGATACTGGAGTTCAGCAATGTCCACGAGCACCTGGCCCGCGTGGATGTCTCCGGGGTGACCCGGATCATCAATATCGGACTCCTCGAGGACGAGGGGCTCAAGCCGGGCGACTGGGTGCTCATCCACGTCGGCTTCGCCATGTCGAAGATCGACGAGGAAGAGGCGGCGCTCGCGCTGGCGTCGTTGCAGCTGATGGGCCAGGCCTATGACGACGAGCTCGAGGCGTTCTGGTCCTCGAGAATCGCCAGCGAGATCGAAACGTGAACAGCGAGAGCAGTCGGTAAGGAGGTAGAGATGGGAGTTGTCATCGGAGTCTTGGTCGGCTACGCCATCGGGAGCAAGGCCGGATCAGAGGCCTGGCCGGAGCTCGAGGACGCCTGGAGGACGATCGTCGCCTCCGAGGAGGTGAGGGACCTCCTTTCGGGCGGGGCTTCCCTGGCCCGTGACCTCCTGAGCCGGCGGGGTGAGCTGATTGCCGGTGTGCTCGGCTTCGGCGATTCTTCCGCTCGCCTCCGTCAGGCGGCGTAGGGGACGATGCGCTTCGTCGACGAGTACAGGGACCCGACGGCGGCCCGCGCATTGGTGGCCCGGATCACCGAACTGGCCGGGGACGCGCACTTCAAATTCATGGAGGTGTGCGGGGGCCACACCCACACCATCTACCGGCACGGGATCGAACACGTGCTCCCGGCCTCGGTCGAGCTGGTCCACGGACCGGGATGCCCGGTCTGCGTGATCCCCATGGGGCGGGTGGACGACGCCATCGCGGTGGCCCGGACGCCCGGCGTGATCTTCACGTCCTTCGGCGACATGATGCGGGTCCCCGGCAGCCAGGGCAACCTGCTGGCGGCCAAGGCCGCGGGGGCCGACGTCCGCTTCGTCTACTCCCCGTTGGATGCCCTGAAGATCGCCGTGGAGAACCCCGGGCGCGCCGTCGTCTTCTTCGCCGTGGGCTTCGAGACGACGGCCCCCTCGACCGCGCTCACCTTGCTGGCGGCGAGGGCCAAGGGCGTCACGAACTTCAGCGTGTTCTCCAACCACGTCACGATCGTCCCGCCCCTCAAGGCCATTCTCGAGTCACCCGACCTCCGCCTCGACGGGTTCCTCGGACCGGGCCACGTGTCCACGGTGGTCGGCCAGCGTCCCTACCGGTTCGTGCCCGCCGAGTACGGCCTACCCTTGGTCACGGCGGGATTCGAGCCCCTCGACATCCTGCACGCCATCGCCATGCTGCTGGCACAGATCCGTGAGGGCCGCTGCGAGGTCGAGAATCAATACTCCCGGGTCGTCCGCGAGGAGGGCAACCCGCGCGCACTCTCGGTCCTAGCCGAAGTGTTCGCGTTACGACCGCACTTCGAATGGCGGGGACTGGGCTTCATATCGCAGAGCGGGCTCGCGTTGCGACCGGAATTCGCCGCCTTTGACGCCGAGTTGCTCTACGACGTCCCCGGTGTCCGCGTGGCGGATCCCAAGGCATGCCAGTGCGGCGAGGTGCTCAAGGGCGTCATCAAGCCGTGGGAGTGCAAGGTCTTCGGGACCGCGTGCACACCCGAGACCCCCATCGGGACGTGCATGGTCTCCTCCGAGGGCGCGTGCGCGGCGTACTACAACTTCGGGCGGATGCACCGCGAGGCCGCCGTGACGCTGGGACGGCGAAGCAAGCAGACCATATGACCACGGTGCGCGCGCCGACCGTAGCGGGGGAACGGGTGCGACACCGGATCCGGGTGGCCGGGGTGGTGCAGGGAGTCGGCTTCCGGCCCTTCGTCCACCGCCTGGCGACCCAGCTGGGCCTGACCGGCCATGTCGGCAACGACACGGAGGGCGTCGTCGTCGAGGTCGAGGGCAACGCATCCTCGGTCGCCGTTTTCGAGACACGCCTGTCGGCAGACGCCCCTCCCCTGGCTCGGATCTTCAGCATCGACGGGACGCCGGTCGAGGCCCGTCACGACCCAGACTTTCGGATCATAGAGAGCGAGGCCACGGGAGCCGTGGGCACCTTCGTCTCCCCCGACGTCGCCGTGTGCGACGACTGCCTGGCCGAGCTCTTCGACCCGGCGGATCGACGTTCCCGCTACCCGTTCATCAACTGCACGAACTGCGGTCCCCGCTTCACCATCACGCTCCGGCTCCCCTACGACCGACCCAACACGACGATGCGTCACTTCGCCCTGTGCGACGCCTGTCGGGTGGAGTACGAAGACCCCGCGGACCGCAGGTTCCATGCGCAACCCCTGGCCTGCGCGGACTGTGGCCCGCGGCTCTGGTTCGAGGGGCCGGCGGACGGCGTCGAAGGTACCGATGCCGCCATTGCGGCCACCCAACGGGCTCTCGCCCTCGGTGCCATCGTCGCCATCAAGGGCCTCGGCGGCTACCACCTGGCCTGTGACGCCGCCTCAAGCGAGGCCGTGGACACGCTGCGGCGACGCAAGGCGCGCCCGGACAAACCCTTGGCCGTCATGGTGGGCGACCTGGCCACGGCCCGCCGGCTGGCGCATATCGACCGGTTCGAAGCCGCGCTCCTCAGCGGACCCGAGCGCCCGATCGTCCTTCTGACCCGGCGCGAGGGCGCGCCCCTCGCCGCAGGGGTCGCTCCCCACAATCCGCACATCGGGCTCCTCCTGCCCTACACGCCGCTCCATCATCTGCTCTTTCACCACGTGCCGGGGTCGGATGAAACGGTCCCCAGGGCACTGGTGATGACCAGCGGCAACCTCTCGGACGAGCCCATCTGCTACGACGACGAGGACGCCCGGACCCGACTGGGCCGGATCGCCGACGCATGGTTGGTCCACGACCGCCCCATCCACGTGCCCTGCGACGACTCCGTGATGCGGTTGGACGGAGGTGTCGAGCTCCCGATCCGACGGGCCCGGGGCTATGCCCCGCTCCCCGTGACGATGCCCTTCGAGGTGGGACCGATCCTGGCCACGGGCGGTGAGATCAAGAACACGTTCTGTCTCGCCTCGGGTCGTCATGCCTGGGTCAGCCAGCACATGGGCGACATGGGGACTCTAGAGACCCTGGCCGCCTTCGAGCGATCGACGCAGCAGTTCGGGGACATGTACGACGTCGACCACCAACAGGTCGCGGCCGATGCGCATCCGGGCTACCACACCCGCGCCTGGGCCGACGAGCATGCGCCGGGCGCGGTGGACCTGGTCCACCATCACCACGCGCACCTCGCGGCCGTCATGGTGGAGCACGCGGTGCCTCCGGGCGAGCGGGTCATCGGCTGCGCGTTCGACGGCACCGGCTACGGCACCGACGGCGCCATCTGGGGCGGTGAGGTCCTCATCGCCGGCTACGACGGGTTCGAACGTTCCGCCCATTTGCGCTACGTCCCCTTGCCCGGGGGTGACGCCACCATTCGCAAGCCCTCCCGCGCCGCGTTGGCCCATTTGTGGGCGGCCGGCATCGAATGGACCCCCGATCTCCCACCGGTCCACCACGCCACCGCCGAGGAGCTGACCGTGCTGCGCCGCCAACTCGAGCGCAACGTGCAGTGCGTCCCCACCTCCAGCATGGGGCGACTCTTCGACGCGGTGAGCTCTCTTCTCGGGGTACGCCACACGGCGTCCTACGAGGCGCAGGCGGCGATGGAGCTCGAGCACATGGCCGACGAAGCAACGGCCGACCACCACAGTGGCGAAGGCGAAATCGCCGGCCGTGTCGGCCCCTACCGCTTCGCGGCAGCCGGGGACGAGATCGATGCTGCCCCTGTGCTCAGGGCGATAGTCGACGACATGCGCCGCGGTTGCGCGACCGGGCCGATTGCCGCCGGTTTCCACATGGCGGTGGCCGAGCTCATCGCGGACACCGCGGACCGGCTCCGGGAAGCGACGGGAATCGAGCGGGTCGCGCTCAGCGGCGGGGTATTCCAGAACGTCCTCCTGCTCCGCCTGGCCCGGGCCGCCCTGGAGGCGCGGGACCTGCAGGTCCTCACGCACCACCTCGTCCCCCCCAACGACGCCGGCTTGGCGCTGGGCCAGGTGGCAGTCGCCGGGTGGCGGCGGGATGGCGGGACGCCGCGAATCGGAGCACGATGACGCTCATGGAGGGACACCGCACGGCTGCGCCGGACCGGGACCTGTCCGAGTCCCTCGCGTGCTCGGCGCTGACACTGGCCCGACGGTTCGCCCGCGGCGCCACCATGTGGTGCGTGTCACCGAGGTGGCCGTCCCACGGCCGCCACGTGGCGGTGGAGTTCGTCCACCCGGTGATCGTCGGCAAGCGGGCTCTGCCCGCCGTGAGCGTCGACGGAGCGGAGGCCGCCGAGTCGTTGCGGCTGTTGGCCCGCCCCGGCGACATCGTTGTGGTGGTGAGCACGGCCGACGACATAACCGCCCTCGACCTGCTCAGCCGGGCCGAGGCCTGGGGGCTGGCGCGGGTCTGGATCGGAGCCGGAGCGCGCCCGACCCCGAACCGAGCGGACCACGTCATCTGGACGGGCGAGGTCGACCCCGCCCGGGCAGCCCGCTCGGGAGACCTGGTGCTGCTCTACCACCTTTTGTGGGAGTTGACCCACGTGGTGTTCGAACACCCCGGCCTGCTCAAGGAGGACGCCGGGTGCACCGACGAGGTCTGCATCACCTGTTCCGACGAGGGGCGGGTGGCGGAGGTCCAATCCGTCCTCTCCGACGGCAGCGTGCAGGTTTTGGTGGGCGGGCGCCCCGAGGCCGTCGACGCGAGCCTGGTCGACCCGGTCATCCCGGGCGACCTCCTTCTCGTCCATGCCGGTGTGGCGCTCACGGTGCTGGGGGTGACCCGGCCATGAGCGCCCGTCCCGAGCCCACCGGCTTCCTCTATCCCTTCATCGACTCCGAAGAGCGCGACAGCTCAGACCTCCTGGCCGCCCTGGCCAGCTCGGCCCAGGAGAAGATCAAAGAGAGCAGGGCACTGCGGGCGGCCAGCCTGGCGCGGTGCACCGATGTCCTGGGACTCGCCGGCGCGGCCATGGCGAGCCGGTTCCGCCGCGGCGGTCGGCTCTTCGCCTTCGGGAACGGTGGGAGCGCCACCGACGCCGAAGGGACGGCGCACCTGTTCCGCCATCCACCGCACGGGCATGCCCTCCCTGCCCTCTCCCTGGTGGACGACCGGGCCGTCTTGACGGCACTGGCCAACGACGTCGGCTACGAACTCGTGTTCTCCCGGCAGATCATCGCCCACGCCCGTCCCGGCGACATCGCCGTCGGGTTCTCCACAAGCGGCGATTCGGTCAACATGCTCCGCGCCTTCGAGGAGGCGGCGCGGCAGGGCCTTCTCACCGTCGGCCTGTGCGGGTACGAACGGGCCGCCATGGCGCGCAGCGACGCCGTAGACCACTGCCTGGTCGTCCCGTCCGAGAGCGTCCATCGGATCCAAGAGGCCCAGGACGCCCTCATGCTCGAGCTGTGGTCGATCATCCAGCGGCATCTGGAAGAGGGAGAGGTGGCATGACGGATACCGCACAGGACACCAGTGCCGGCGGCCGGGAAGCAGTGGTCTTCGCGCGCATCGAGGCGTTCCGCCGACGCCGGCCCCGCTTGCTCGACGATGTCGTCACCCTGTCCCACGGTGCCGGCGGCAAGGCCTCGGCGGCCCTGCTCGACGCCGTGTTCCTGCCGGCCTTCGCCCCCGATGCCCCCGCCCTCCAGACCGACGCCGCCGTGCTGGCACTCCCGTCGGGCGAGCGGCTGGCCTTCAGCACCGACTCCTACGTCGTCAAGCCCCTTCGCTTCCCCGGTGGTTCGGTCGGGCACCTGGCGGTGCACGGCACGGTCAACGACCTCGCCATGATGGGCGCCCGTCCCATCGCCCTCTCGGCGGCATTCGTCCTCGAAGAGGGGTTCCCCATCGACGCCCTGCGCGAGATCGTCGCCGACATGGCCGAGGCGGCCGCGGCGGCCGGGGTGTCCGTCGTGACGGGCGACACCAAGGTGGTCGATCGGGGGGCGGCGGACGGCCTGTACATCTCGACCGCGGGCGTCGGCCTCATCCCGGCCGGAAGAGACCTCTCGGCGGGAAAGGTGGCGGAGGGCGACGCCGTGCTCTCGTCGGGGACCATCGGCGACCACGGGACGGCGGTCATGCTCGCCCGTGGCGACCTGGCCCTCGAGGCCGACATCGAGTCCGACACGGCACCGCTGAACGGGCTCATGGAGAGCCTCCTGGCCGCGGCCCCCTCCACGCGCTGGTTGCGCGACGCCACCCGGGGTGGCGTGGGCACCGTCTGCAACGAGCTGGCCCGCGACACCAACCTGACCGTCGTCCTGGAGGAGTCCTCACTCCCCGTCCGCCCGGCGGTGGCGGCCGCGTGTGAGCTCCTCGGCATCGATCCGCTCTACGTGGCCAACGAGGGCAAGTTCATCGCGGTCGTGGCGCCGGAGGAGGCGGAGGCGGCCCTGGCGGCGCTGCGGTGCCACCCGCTGGGTGCCGACGCCACGTGCATCGGTGAGATCCGCGCCGAGCCCCCCGGGATCGTCGTGCTGCGCACCACATTGGGCGGTACCCGCATCGTCGACATGCTCGTCGGCGACCCCCTGCCCCGGATCTGCTGAGCAGGTTCGCCGACCCGGCTTACGATTTGCGTATCGATTTCCCAGCGGCGGACAGCACGCCCCGTTGATTCAATTCGGGGTCGTACCAGAAACGGTACGAGTGAAGAAGCCATGCTCGCTCGAGGCGACCGGCATCGAGAGCTAGAGCCGCCGCCGCACGCGGTCAGTCGAGGCGCCTCAGGGTCGCGATGGCGTCGTAGTCCTCGGTGGGGCCATGCACCCGCCACTGTTCTTCGATCTCGCGAGGTGATCGGACAACGGTGAGGATCTCATGGTCGTCCTCGCCGCAGGGATGACTACTTCTCCACTTCCCGCTTCGGAGGTCGAGGTCGACGAAGGGTTTTCCGTCGGGGAAGTAGAGCATCACGACGGTGCTCGCCAGCCGAACAAGTTCGAGGCTCCGCGACGCCGGTCCGACATACCTTCCGAAGCGCATGGTGCCCACCTCCTCATAACGCGCTCGTGGGCCGAGCCCCGCGTTCTGGCCCGACGGTGTACCGGCGATGCTGACGCTTCCCTCGAATCGCCCGTCAGTTCCGGACCGGTGGTCCGTGAGGAACCGCTCGACGGTCCATTGCCCCAGCAGGAAACTGAGCGTGTCGACGATCTTCACCGTCTTTGATTCTGTCTCACTCAATCACGCCTGGACGGTAGAGGGTGGAGGATCGGTGGTTCCCCTTCGGAACAGGACGAACTGGGTGCCGATCCGGATGGCCGTCGAAACGATCATTAGACCCCGCTCAGGGTCCCAGGTAACTTGGCGCCATGGCCAAGAGGCTCGAAGTCTCCCGTGACATTGCTGCCCCGCCCGAGCTGGTCTATGCCGCAATCTCGGATGTGACACGCATGGGCGAGTGGTCCGAGGAATGCCATGCGTGCGAGTGGCATGAGGGCTACGACGGCCCGGTGGTGGGCGCAGCCTTCGACGGTCGCAACCGTCACGGTGAGCACGAGTGGACTACGCAGGCCAAAGTCATTGAGGCTGACCCGGGGCGGGCGTTCGCGTTCGAGTGCTCAATGATGGAATTCCACTACTCGACCTGGGGATACCGCATCGACCCCACGGAGTCGGGGTCCCGCGTGACCGAGTGGAGCGAAGACCTGCGGCCCGAGTCGGCCATCGAGTTCAGCCGTCAGGTGTCCGGGGTGGACGACCGCACTGAGCGAAATCGACTGACCATGAGCGCCACCCTGGCGCGCCTGGCCGCCGCTCTCGAAGACTGATCGGCTACAGAAGCTCCGCCGCCGCACCGGCCAACTCCGCGCCACGCCCCGCCACGCTCTGCAAGATGACGACTGCCCGCTGTCGGTGGGGAACGATGCCCATGAACGACGAGTAGCCCCCCGTTCCACCGTTGTGCCAGACCATCGTCTGCGGGGCCCCCGGACTACCGTCGATGATCCAAAACATCCCCGACTGCCGGTTCGCCCGGTCGGTCGGGATTCCCTCGAATGCGACCGTCGCGGGCAGACCCGGCGCCGAGCCGTCCAACAGGGCACTGGCGAGCTTCGCCATGTCCTCAATGGTGCTGTACACACCGCCGGCCGGGGCAAAGCCCTCCATGGCCCAGGGTTGGCGGGGAAGGCCCGACGGGGACGTGCCCCAAGGGGCCGTGTCCCGTCGTGTGGCCACATCCGAGGCGTTCATACCCATCGGGCGCAGGATCCGCTCCCGCAACAGCACGGCGTACTCGGCGCCGCCGGAGCGGGCCAGCATCTGCCCGAGGAGGGCGGCACCGAGGTTGGAATAGCGACGCTGCCCCCGATTGGTGAGCCGCTGGCCCACTGCCTGTTCGATCACCGATGACGTCGTCAGGCCGTAGTACGGATTCAATTGGAGAACCCGGTAGCGCAGCCCCCGTGGAGCGGCGAGGGGGCGACGCACATTGCGGGGCAGACCCGACGTGTGCGTGCAGAGC
>Ga0182030_10010188_pt1 | contig 19145 bp, 29 predicted proteins | sample 812S3MmetaG_FD_121299 | JGI IMG/M metagenome (GOLD analysis project Ga0182030, IMG submission 121299) | Permafrost microbial communities from Stordalen Mire, Sweden - 812S3M metaG (Illumina Assembly) | ecosystem: Environmental > Terrestrial > Soil > Wetlands > Permafrost | place: Sweden... | reverse complement strand
TAATCCGTTGGTCGGCGGTTCGAATCCGTCCCGGGGAGCCACTTTTCAACCACTTACACGCGCCCATTTTTCCCACTTGTCCCATTGTCCCAGGGGGGTTGGGACAGTTTCCGGACTTCACGCCAGGGCGCACCCCCCGGCCGCCCTCACGCCACAAGCACGCCCAGGGCGCACCATCCAAGGCGCAAAGCCGCGCGCCCTCCGGTAACACCCGGCACCCCCCCTACCACCCTACCGCCCCCACCCCCCAAGTCGGCGCTACGGGCTTCCTATTGCGTTCTTCCCCGGGCACTGTATATCCAACCAGCTACGGCAAAAGGAGCACCAAACCATGCAGCTAACCGACTTCCCCGGCCGCACCACCATCATTGCGGAGCATCAGCCGGAATACGTCGCCATGCCCGCGCACGTCGCCGCCGATGGCACGGTGACGTGCTGCTGGTCGCTCACCTGGCGCGAGCGCTGGCAGCTGCTGGTGCATGGCCGGATCTGGCACCAGATCTTGACCTTTGGTCATCCGCTGCAGCCGCAGCTGCTGCACGCCGAGCCGCCGAATCTGCATCGCCCGGATGCACTTTAGTGGGCGCCGTGCTGCAAGTTTCCCCGAACCGGCGCCGCCGCGAGCGGCCGCTGATGGTGGTCGCGTGCATCGGCTGTGGCTGCGATGACCTGCACGCCTGCGACGACGCGATGGGCGGCGCCTGTCACTGGGTCGCGGTCAACCACGACACCCGCCGCGGCGTCTGTAGCGAGTGCGCGCACCGCATGCTGCAAGCCATGTTGATGCCGCCCGAAACCTCCGAGCACTGGCCGAGGCCTTCAAGAGCGCTGCCGGCAAAAGGAGTTAGCGCTATGAGCAGATCCGGTTATTCCGACGATTGCGAGAACATCGACCTGTGGCGCGGCGCCGTGAACCGGGCGATCCGCGGCAGACGCGGGCAAGCGTTCCTCAAAGAACTGCTGGCCGCGCTCGATGCGCTGTCCGAGAAGCGCCTGATCGCCGGTGCGCTGATCGAGGGCGCCGAGGTCTGCGCGATCGGCAGCGTGGGACGGCAGCGCGGTATCGACATGCTCAAGCTCGATCCGGAGGACCCGGACGGTATCGCGAAGGCCTTCGGCATCGCGCCGGCTCTGGTGCAGGAGATCGAGTTCATGAATGACGACGATTTTTGTTATCGCCGCGTGACGGACGAGGAACGCTACCACTGCATGCGCGTGTGGGTCGAAGCGCAGATCACGCCATGAAGCGCGCCGCTCGCGTGCCACACGACCTGGCGCAGCCGTCCGGCTGGCGCAATCGCATCGTAGCCGACGGCCAGGCCGATCCGTCCGCGATCACGGCGAACCCGCTCAACTGGCGCGTGCATCCGAAGCTGCAGCGCGAAACGCTCGAGGATTCGCTCGAGACCATCGGCTGGATCCAGAAGCCGGTCATCAACCGCACGACCGGCCACCTGATCGACGGGCATCTGCGGGTGGCGGCGGCCGCCGCGCGCGGCGAGCCCCTGATCCCGGTGAGCTACGTCGAGTTGACCGAGGACGAGGAACGCGCCGCGCTCGCCTCGCTCGATCCGATGGCGGGCATGGCGGTGATGGACGGCGAGAAGCTGACCGAGCTCCTGCACGATCTCGAGTTGGGATCGGGTTCATTGAACCAGCTGTTCGACGACCTGCGCGACCAGGCCGAAGGCGCGACGCTCGCGAGCGCCAGCAAGACCGGCGAGGAGCTGCTGCAGAAAGGCCTGCCCGTGGTCAAGGCGGTGATCGCGGTCGCGGACATGAACTTGATTGAACGCGCGCTGGCGGCCACGGGCACGGCTGCGCGCGGCGATGCGCTGCTCGCCATCTGCAAGGTGTATTTACATGAAAAAGGACAACACGACGCTGGACCGGAAGACCTCGCTCCGGTGGAGTCTGCTCAAAAAAATCCCGAACCCGATCGTGCTGGAAACGCACGCTGGGCTGGGACAAATCTGGAAGCGGGTGTACAGCGAGATCCTGCAGGGGATCGCGTTCGAGGAAAAGGCGGCAAAGGCTGAACGGCTCGCCGTGCAGCGCCCGACCTGGGCGGTGTACGAATCGGACTGCGTGAAGTCACTCGCCGCCGGCGCCGGCGCGCACCTGGCCGTCAACTTCGTGGATCTCGATCCGTACGGCGAGCCGTGGAAAGTGCTCGCGGCTTTTTTCGGTTCCGAGCGGCCGTGGCCGCAGCGCTTAGGCGTCGTGGTCAACGACGGCGTACGGATGAAGCTGAAATTGACCGGCGGGTGGGACGTCGAGAGCCTGCGCCCCGCGGTGCAGAAGTTCGGCAACAGCGCGATGTATCCCGAGTACTTGGGCGTCGCCCGCTGGAATCTCGAGCGCCTGGCGGCGCCGCTCGGCTACGAGCTCACCGATTGGACGGGGTACTATTGCGGTCATGGGGACTGCATGACCCATTACGCCGCGGTGCTCGAGCGCGCCGCACAACCACGATCGAAGGAGATCCGCGATGGCATTAACCCCGACACCCCCCCCCGTCAGCAACAAACGACCGAAGCCGGCCGCCGTGGCCGGAAAAAAAACCAAGGAGCAGCTACGTCACCAGCCGCCGAGCGCCAAAACTCTCGCTCGGGAAAAAGCGGCGGACGCAGCAGCCGCTAAGTAAGTTCGGGACCGGTGTGGGCCCATGCGGCCCCGGGGCGCCCCGTTGCAAGCGCCCCGTTTCCTTTTACGGTCCCCCGGATTTTCCCGCCGCGATCATTCGATCGCGCCAATCGTTGTACGCGTTGGTCAGCAGAATCACTTTGTCGTGGTCGGCGTCGCAGGCGTTGAGGAGGGCGTCCGTGTCGGCGGCAAGTCGGGAAGGTCGAGCAGCATCCGCTGTTTGGCTTGCGGGTAATCCTCGGTCGGCGCTGCCGCCGGCGGCAGCGGGTCCGGAATGGCACACGGCGCCGGAACGTAACGCGTAGTCGCGCACGCGGTCAGCGAGAGCACTGTTGGTAGCAGCAGAATCAGCCAGTTGCGTCGCATAGGTTTTCACTACCTCGTTCAGTTGCGCGGCCTGGGCCGCTTCGATCCCGGTGTCGGTCGCGAGCGCCGTCGCTTTGACCTCGGTCGTTGAAATGATGCACTGAGTCGCCCCGATCTTCTGTTCGGCGTGGTTGTGCATCTGCCACCAGCCGATGAACGCCGCGACCATCAGCACGGCGCCGGCGAGCTCGAGCCCGAGTCGTTGCAGGGACGTCATGACCTGTTCTCATCGGACGGCGGCTCGCCCGGGTGTTTCATGAACCAGCGCTGCAGGACCGCTTTGACCCAGTTGAGCGTCGATCTCACGTGCTTGATTTCGCTTTCGATGGTGACGTGGTCGACGTCCATCTGCTGGCGGATGCCCTGCGCGGCCGCCGCGCTTTCCACGCGCGAGTCGCGCACCGCGGTTGTCACCCGATCGATCGACGTGGCGATCGGCCCGATGTCGCCCGGCGTGTTGCCGCTGTGGCCGTGCCGCTTGTGCAGCGAAACCAGCAGCGCGATGGCGGCCGCGGTGAGCGCGCAGCCGACGATTGAAAAAAAGAGGATCCACTGCGTGCGTTCCATCATTTGATCACCTTGATTAAACCCATGACCACGACCAGGACGCCAATCGCCCAACAGGCGACGTTGCGAATGATATCGATCCGCTTGTCGATGCGCTCGGTGAGCGCGGCCTCGAATTTCCGCTGGGCGGAGAGCGAAGCTTTTTTGTTGAGCCCTTCGACCAGCGTCGCGTGCGAGGCGCGCAAACTCAAGACCTCGGCCCGCAGATCCTCGAAGGCCTGCAGCTGCCAGCGGTTCGCTTCCTCGTCGCCCTGCGCGCGGTGGCGCAGCGTTTTTAAGTTGCGCACCGTCTCGTCGAGCCCGCTGGTCAACGTCGTGTCGAACGCCGGATAGAGTTCGATTTCGGGGATGCTCGGCCGGGTCGGCGGCCAGCGGCTGCTCATACCGCCGCCTTTTCGACATAGGGTTCGTCATCGCGCGCCGCCGGCGGCTGTGGCCCGGCGTCCCAATTGCGGCCGTTGTCGGCGTAGATCTTATACACCCAGGGCAGCGCACCATAAGCGGCCGTGAGGACCGTGCCCGCGAACGCCGTCACTTGCGTGGTGCGCTCGGCGGCCGGCAGCGCGAAAAACTCTCGTGGCAGATAGATCGTGAGCCACAGCACCAGGCCGCTGTAGCCGAAGAGAAATATTCGAGGCACGACGCGCCAGCTGTCGAAGATCTCGGCAGCGTCGAGCCGAGCCTGCTTGTTCACGCCAATGCGCCGCCGGCGCCGGTGTAGACCTCGATCAGGTCGGCGAGTTTGTCTTCAGGCTGCCCCGAGTCGCCGCCCGGCAGGCTCGCCCAGACGTTGCGCAATCGGCCGATCGCCGGTTGGATGTTGCCGGAATTGATGAGCTCGAGCGCGCCCTTGGCCTCGAAGCACCAGATGCACCAGCGATTTTGCGAGGCCGCCTCGAAGTCGGTGAGGATGAGCGGCAGCGCGCTGACACCTTCCTCCCAGCTGGGTTTGTTGATCTGGAATCGGCCCGCCGCGGTCGAGACGCTATGCGCGTAGCGCGGACCCAAGCTCGCCAACGATTCGCCGACGTGACCCTCACGGCCGATCCACTCGGGCGGCGAGCCATCGGCCGCCGGGCAGGCCGGATGCTGCGCCAGGCTCACGATGGTGTGCGACCAGGGTTCGGGATAGCCGTAGCACACGCGATACGGATCGGCCGCGCGGTCGGAGCCCTCGCTGTGCGAGAGCAGCGCGAGGAAGGCGAGCTCGTTCTGCGTGATCACTTGCGCGCGATCAGGAACACGGCGATGAGCGTGCCGACGAACACCAACGCGCCGATGACCTGGGCCTTGTGCGTTTTCAGCCAGTTGATCGCGATGGCTTCGTCGGCGACGAGCTTCGTCTCGGCGGTGCGCGCGGCGGTGGCGATGCCGACCTTGAGCGCGTTCGCTTCGGTTTCGATTTCCTCGGGGATCTGCATGGATGGGCTCCGGTGGGACAAAGTGGGATGCGGCGCGCACTTTGAGCGCACCGCCCCGCTCCGTCGCAGAAGCGCGTCCCGGCTTTTACGAATGCAGCGATCGGCCGACGAAAAAACCGACGAGCGCGCCTGCAGCAAATCCGCCCGCGACCGCAGCCGCCAGCTGCCACAGGTACTCGAGATACAGGCGCTCGAAGCCGGCGAGCCGTCCGTTGTCGTCGCGCTCGATCATGCGGTGCGCCGGAAATAGTCGCTGAACACCGCCGCCTGGCTCGCGGCGCTGAAGGATTCGACGAAGTAGCCGATCTGATCGGGCGCCGTGGTGAACGGCGTCGTGAACGCAACGGTGGTGACCAAGTGGAACGAACCCGGCAGCCCGGTGTGCGACACGCTCAAGAGAATGCTGGTGCCGCTGATTTCGATCTGGAAATACAGCCACTCCGTGAGGCCGTAGAGCACCCAATAGGGCCACGCATATTGATCGATCGCCGCGTTGTTGGTGCTCGGATTGGTGTACGACGACACGTCGAAATACGGGGAGCCGAAAAAGGCCGAGCCGAAGCGCATGAGCTTTCCGGTCGCCGACTCGCGCAGGCACAGGCCGCCCCCGTTGTTGCTGGTCGCGACCGCGAACGCGATCTTGATCAGAAACGTCGCGTCCTCTCCGGGCAGATCCTGGAGCAGCATTTCCATGCCGCGCGTCGACGTGTTGGTCAGTTCCCCGGTCATGACCAGCGAGCCGTTCGCAGTGACGGCCGTTGCGCCGTTCTGATTGACCCAGCCCCAGGTGCTCATGTCGACTTCGGTTTCCTCGAACTCGTCATTCATCGCCGACGGCGAGGCCGGGTGACTATCCGGCGTGACGTTGCCGCCGCCGCCGCTCGCGATCTCGCTCGGCGTCTCGAGCTCGATGACCGCGTGGCCGGCGCTCGCTTCTGACACGGTGGCGCCCATGACGGTGATGAGCGTCACGTCGGTCACGCTGGTGGTGCCGTCCGTGACTTCGATCGGCGAGCCGCCGCTCTCGCTGCTCGTATCGATCGTGACAACCGCGACGGAATCGGTTTCCTCCGTGACGGTCGCGCCGACGAACTTGATGCGGCGCGCGCCCAGCACGTTGCCCGCCGGCGAGTCGCCCGATTCGCTCACCTCGATGCCGACGCCCGCGCCGACCGCGGCGTCGATCGCGTCCCAGGCGGCATTGATCTTGACCTCGGGTTCCTCCTGCGAGGAGTAGAGATATTCGAGGCCGAGATTCGGGGTTGCTGTGCCGCTCATATGCTGTGACCTTCTAGGGTGACGGTGGCGATCGCCGGAATGCCGCGCCCGACGACGGCCGACATCTGATAGACGTGAAGCAAGAGGGACGCCGGCGGGGTGTCGAAGTCCGCTTCCCAATCGGCGAGCGCGTACACGACCGACGTGCTGCTGGTCGTGAGCGTGCGCAGCACGACGGCGGGACTGCCGGCCCCCAGGATATCGACCTGGAAAGCAAGCGTCGCTTCGGACAGCGGCATATCCACACCCGACATCAACGTGCGGCCCAGGCGATCGCGCCGCGTCCAACTCAAGAGGATATTGCCGCTCGTCTGCCCTTCGGCCTTCAGATCGACCGGCGAGAAGGGCATGAGCGCCTGGGCGTGGCCGGCGAACGGCGTATCGACGCCGCTGCCGTAGCTCGCGCCGATCGACACCGATTTGTAAATGAAACTTGCGCCGATCTGTGCGGTGGAGAGCAGCACGCGGTTTAAGTCGCCGGTCGAGAGCATCACGAGCGTGTCGCCGGGTGTGCTACTACCGCACACGTACTCGGTGCCGCGCCGGCCGCGCAGCAGCCGCGTGAGTTTCCACTGCGTCGGGGAGACGAGCTCGGCGGTCGCGAACTGCACAATTTCCCATCGGCCAGGCGCACCCATCGCGGCCGCGTTGCCGCCGGCGAGCACGGCCGAGTCGGTGATCGATTCGAAGGTGAACGTGGCGTCCAGCACGTTCACCAGAATCTCGGTCGTATCGTCGAAGACGAAACACTGCGATGCTGGAATGGCCGCCTGCAACGTGCCGATCGTCGCCTCAGTCGTCAGCGAGAATTGCGGCGTGAAGGTAAGGCCCCCGTCGATCGACTGATAGACCACGCAGCCCTTCCAGCGGTTGCCGGTCTCCGTGCGCTGCGCGGCCATGTAGAAACCCGGATTGGAATCCGAGTCCTGCAAGGCCGGCAGATCCAAAAATTCCACCTGCGTGCCACAGAGCAGCGTGAGGGTCTGCGGCCGGCGCAGCGGCGCGTTGGCGACGGCGAACGAGATGTACGCGCCCTCATCGTCGGCTACGCACTTCATGGTGCGCAGCACCCCCGAGGCGTTCGAATCGCTCGCGATGCGCATGCGCTGGATCACGCCGTCGACCGGCACGCCGATGCAATCGCCGCACTCGAGCTCGGACCACGACTGATCGACGGCGAGCGTGTAGCCGTTCTGCTGCGCCCAGGCGTCGGCCCAGATCACTTCGGCGGCCTGGATGGCCTGCGTGTCGCCGAGCACCATCGGCAGCTGCACGTCGACGTCATTCACGCACGAGGAGGTCAGGCGGAACGGCGAGTCCTGCTCGCCGCTCTCATAGTCGCGCGAGCTCGCCACATAGTGCAGGCGGATAGTGCGCGGCAGCGTGCTCTCGTCGGCGCGCGCCACGGTGATCGAAGGCGGAACTTTATCGTCGGCGCCGCCGCCGTCGTAGCAGCCGAAATCGTCCGTGGTGAACGTCGCGACAATGGGTTTGCCGCGCGACTGGAAGCGCAAGACCGTGCCCGAGTCGACCGCATCGAAGAAGGCGATCGAGCGCAGCGGCGTCAAGATGCTGGTCGCGCTGCACACCTGCGAGATCGCGTACCCGTCCATGTAGATATCGTTCATGTCGCTGACGTCGATCGCGGTCAGGCCGGCGCGCTGACAGATCGCCGCAATGAACGCGCCGACCGACGCGGCCGCGCCGCCGCCTTCGCACACCTGCGCGTCGATCGCATAGCCCCAATCTTGAATGACCGGATAGCCCTCGTTGTAGGTCAGGCCGCCCGCCATCTGGCCGTTGGCGACGGCCGCCGCATAGGCCGCCGTCCAGAACGCCTCATCGTCATACTCCGCGCCGCCGGCGGGGATGCACGGATTGAGCGGGTACTTGACGACGACGGTAAGCTCATCGCCGCCCTCGCCGAGCGGTCCGCTCCACTGCTGCAGGACCTTGTAATTTTTTGTCGTGTCATAGGTCCACGCGCCGCACTTGACGATGTTGCCCTCGGCGTTGAACGCATAGCCCGAGAGCTCGGGGACCGGCGTCAAGCCGGTGCAGGGGTCTGCCGGCGGCGACGGATAGCGCGTCACCGTGATGACCAGGTCGGTGATCTGCGCGAACCAGAAGGCCGGCGTGTAGCGGCTGCCGTGGGTGTAGGGGGACGGCCAGGACGGCGCGGTGTCGTCGGAGCCCGGTTCGCCCAGGGTGAGCGTGACGGTTCCCGCGTACCACCATTGACTGCCGGGGATGCTGTACAGACCGCCGCCGCCGCCCGGCTGGTCGACCGAGTAGAAGCCGCCGGCGGGCGCCTGGAAGCCGTAGTGCAGATCGATCGCGCACGGGTCGGGGAGCGCCGGCCGCGTGACATAGCTCGGGCCGCCGATGACGTTGAGGTCCCAGCTGCCCTGCGTGATCGCGTAGCCGAACAGCACGTCCATCGAGTGCCCGTAGAAGGTCGCGGCCGCCGCGAGGGCATCTGGCAGGCTCGGGTAAATCGTGCCGACGGTCGGCTCATAGGCGGCGAAGTTCACCGCTGCCGAATCCATGTTGGTGATCTGGTAGGTGTTGGCGTTGAGCGCCATGTCGGCCCACGGATAGAGGACATGGTTCGAGTACTCCGTGGTGTCGGTGCACAGGCCGGTGCCCGCTTGGTAGCACTCGAATTTGAAGTTCGGATGTCGCCAGGCCTGCGCGGTCTGCAACAGCCGCAGCGGATAAACGATGTACGCGAGGCCGCGAAACGCCGGCGTCATGCCGACGCCCTGGAGCGCTTCGATGGTCGGGTCCGGCATTTGATCTTCGCTGCCGAGATACAGCACAAACGTCTCGGCGTAGACCGCCGAAGCGGCGAGCCGATCTGCATATTGATCGTCGGTCTCGGCGAGCGTCCCGAGCTCCGTGCTCGCAGGCTGCTGGGGCCGGATGTCGTATACGAGCGTGCCGTTTTCCCAGATGCGCGAGACGCCGGCGATCGCTGTGTCGCCGTCCTTAATCGCCTCGCAAAACCCGATCGCGATCGACTGCTGGTAGCTGTACTGCTCCTGTTGCGGACCGCCTTTAGAGCCCACGTTGTTTTCGCTCTCGACGTACGGCGCGAGCCAGATGACCGTGCCCGAGACGCACGCGGTACCGGCCAAGATCGGCACGGGTTCGCCGATGGTGCTGGTGGTGGTTCGGTTGTCGGTGAGTTGCGGGCCGGCCGGCAGCTGCGTCGGGAACAGCGCGGAGCCCGCCAGGCTCCCAAGCGCGAAACCCAATTCGGGATTGCCAAAATACGCGCCGACGACCGTCCCGACGACGATCAGCGCTGCTTGGCCCAGGTTAGAGATACATCACCATCGGGATCGCCCAGAAGCCGGCGGTGCGCTTGATCCAGGGCCGCTGATAGCCGTGTTCGACCACGCGGCCGACACCCTGGTAACAGTGGATCAGCGTCGAGCCGGTGAAGATGCCGGCGTGCGACGGGTGGCTGGTGTTCGGGAACTGGATCAGCACCAGCGCGGCCGGCTGTAGCTCGATCGTGTGCGTGACGCGATTCAGGGTATCGACCAGCAGTGCTTGCGGGTTCCTCGCATAGTTCAACGGCAGGTTCTCGAGGCCGACCGTGCAGCCGAGCTCGGCGAGCATGCCGCCGATGAATCCCAAACAGTCGCAGCCCATCCGCGTGCGGCCCTGGTGCAAGAAGCGCACGCCGAGCCACTCGCGCGCCTGGGCGATCAGGGCGTCGGGCGTGATCATGAGCCGAGCTCGCTGGTGGTCGTCGGGCCGGCGGTGAGCGAATCGAGGCCGGGGATGTACAGGCCGAACGCGCGAATATTCAGGATGTTGCCGTAGATCTTGCCGCAGGTGAGCGGCTGGCGATCGCAGCCCGGCTTGAGCGTGAACGCATCACCCGGCGCCATCGGGTTCGGGAATTGATCCCAAAACTGCACCACGCCGCCGTTCGCATTGGGATCGAGCTTGACCTCGCGAAAGTAACCGGCGTTGGCGCCGCTGGTGAACGTCAGCTTGCCGCCGACGTAGCTGAAGCCCGACGGCGGCGAGCCCTGCACCAGGTCGACGGAGAACTGCTGCAGGGTGTCGGGTTCCGCCACCGTGCCGGTGATGATGTGGGGAGTCACGTTGAATTTGCAGCGCGCGTCGCCGAACTCGACCACGTTGCACGACGCGGTAAAGGTGCGGATCACGGTCTGCGACAGCAGCTGCGTGAGGCCTCGAACTTCGGTCGTGTACTTGCCGTCGCTGTCGCGGCTGATGGTTCCCAAGAAACCCGACTTGATGATGTAGTAGCCGTGGGCGGGCTCCATCCAGTTGCATACCAGCACGGTCACGGGCGCCTCGTCGAGCAGGCCCGCTTCGATATCGTCGACCGTCACATCGAGCACGGTGTTGCCGCGCGGCGGGGAATCCGCGTCGGTGTCGCCCTGGAAAGCGCCGGTCACTTCCAAATTGTCGACCGACAGGTCGGTGTTGCTCGAGACGTCGCCGGCGGTGACGTTCGCGACCGCGTAGTAAGTGCCGGCGAAGATGTCGACCGGCGAGTCGCCGGTGGTCGGAATCGTAATGTCCCGATCGTGCTCGGTGCCGCGGATCATCTCGCCGTTGCCCATCTGGATCGTCCAGAGAAACGCGAGGGACGTGGCATCGGCCTTCAAGTCGGCGAGCAGCTGCGCCGGGATCGTCTTCACGGACCGACGCGCCAATTCGTGAAGATGAACAGCGACGCCACCGCGGCGACGAACGCGCCCACGATCAGCACCAGCCCGAGCCCGCACAGGATGTCGAGCAGCAGTCTCACGCGAGCGGCGTCCGGATTTCCGCCAGCTGCACGGTGACGCTCATGATTTCATGATTGGAGATCGTGGGATTGAACTGCGCGTCGAAGCGCACCCACACGTCGAACTGGCCGCCCCAGCTGGTGGGCGTGCCCGCGAAACCGTCGCCGATCGACACGACGCCGGTCGCTTCGTTCAAGGTCCAATCGGTTTGCGGTGCGCCCACATCGTTCGCGATCATGATGGTGGATCCGATCGGGCGCGTGATCTCGCGCAGCTGCGTGGTGCGGCCGCTTTTCGTGGTGTACTCCTTGACCAGCTGGAAATTCGCCGGCGAGTCGGCGGAGGCCTCGAGCGGCTGATCGGTCGCCGCCGGCGTGCGGGAGATGCGGCACGACTGAAAGTCCATCCAGTCTTTGAAGCGAAAGCCCGACCACGTCGCGCCCATCGCGAGCCAGAAATCGTAGATGTCGAGAATGTCTTCCTGCGGCTGGTCGCCCATTGGCACGCCGGTATATTTCCACAGGAACCGCGACCACTTGCGGTCGCGCCGTTCGAAGCCGCCTTCGCGCGCCGTGATCTTGACCAGCAGGTTCGGCTCGGGAATGAACCCGTAGGTCGGGCAACCCGGGAAGGTCTCCGCGAGATCCGGAATGATCGTCATTGATTGTTCCGCCTATTGGCCTGGGCGAGCGAGCGCGCGGCCGCCGCCGCGGTCTGCATCTGCGACGCCCGCGAGATCGTGCCGCCCGGCGCTTGGATCGTGAAATGGTTGGTGACGTTCTGCGTCTTGCCCGACGCGGCCGGGATCACGTTCATGTTGTGCGCGCCGGAATAGACGAGCTCCTTGCCCTTCTCGCCGACGATGCCCCAGCGATTCGCGCCGAGCGTGCCGCCCTCCGCGAACCCGGGCAGCGCGACGGAGATCGAGTTCGCGATCGAGTCCTGACTCACGCCCGCCGCCGCCGCGCCGGTCGAGGCGACGCCCGCGCCGCCGCCGCCGAACAAACCCATGATGCCGTTCATGCCGCCCGCCCCGCCGCCGCCGAGGCCGCCGCCAAAAATACCGGCGAGCGCGCCCGCAACGCCGCCGCCGGCGCCGCCCGTGCCGAAGACGCTCTGCGAGAAGTCCTTCGCGACCAGCTGGTCGAGTTGCTTCTCGATGTCGGTAAAAAACGAGCGCAGCGCCTTGCGAAACGACTCTGCGCCGCTGATGAGCTTCGAGAAGTTATCGGCGAAGGCCGACTCGAGTCCGGAGCGCACCGAATTCTCCAGCTGCGTCGTGGTCGCCTGCAGCGCGACCAGGCTCGATTGAAATTTCTGCACCCCGGCGACGAGCTGGACGTTGCTCGCGCCGGCGTCGTTGGCGATGGTCTGCTCCTGGGCGCCGATCGCCTGCAGCTGGCCGAGCGCGAGCAAGCGCGCCGCGGCGATCGCCTGCTGGCCCTCGAGTTCGGTTTTCTGCCCGGTGGTGACCTCGGCATCCAACGCGGCCGTGGTGATCTCGAGCTGCTGCTTGATCGCATCGGCCCGCAGGTTCAGATCGTTGATGAGCCCCTGCAGGTCGACCTGATGCTGCTGCCGGTCGAGATCGTCGAGGCCCGTTTGATTGCCGGTCGCGGTGTAGTCCGCGCGCTGTTGGCGCGTCTGCAGCTCGAGCGACGACATGGCGGCCTCATGCAAATGCCCGGCGAGTTTCAGGGCTTCGTTGTCGAGCTGTGTGATGCCGGCGGCATCCTCCTGCCGGATCTGCGCGGCTTTGAGCGACAGAATATTCTTCTGGGCGTCCCTGCCGGCCGTGCCCATCCGGTCGAAGGCTTTGCCGAGCTCGCCGGTGGTGATCGCGTACTGCTCGGCCGCGAGCCGGCCGAGGCCGAACGCTTGGACCTGATTTTCGAGCGCGACCCGGGTCGCGTCGGTTTTTTTGGTATCGACCTCGAGCTGCAGCTTGTTGGCCCAGGACTGCGCTTCTTTCGCGATCTTCTGCCCTTCGGCGCCGGCGGCTTTGATCGCGTCGGCGAGCGGCCCGAACTTCAACTTGTACGCGGTCAAGGCGGCGCCGCCCAGGTCGAACGCGGAGGCCTGATCTTTCAGGCCGTCGCGATACTTTTCGAGCTCCTTGGCGCCGGCGGCTCCCGCTTCGGCCGCCTCGAGATTCGGTCCTGACCCTTTGCCCTTGTTCAGCGCCTCTTTGGCGTCGAAGGCCTCTTTCGCGGCCGCGATCTCGGTCGCGGTCTGTTGGTGCCAGAGACCGGCGAGCGCATCGGTTGCGGCTTTTTCGGTGGCGACGTTGTCGGCCGCGCCCTGCTTCCAAATCTCGGCGGCCTCGGTGAAGTTGCCCTGCGCGGCCTGGACCGCGGCGGCCGCCGTCGCACCGATCGCCGTCCCCCACTTCTGGAACTGCGCGACCGCTTCGATGACGACGCTCGCGACCAGCTGCACGGCGGTGGTGATTTCCTCGGCGATGACGCGGAACTTCTCGCCGCCCGTGCCGTTCGCCTCGAAGCTCGAGACCAACGAATTGAGAACCGGCAGCAACTGCGCGGAGATCGCGATCCCCAGGCCGTCGACGGCGGTCGCTTTGGCGATGGAGAGTTTCTGCGAGAACTCCTCGGCGGCAGCCGCCAGCTGCCCCGACATGACGATACCGGCCGCCTCGGCTTGCGCCTTGAAAGCGGCGAGGCCTGCGGCGCCCTGGTCGAGCACCGGGATGAGCGCCTGGCCCTGACGGCCGAGCAGCTGCACGGCGAAGGCGGTCTTGTTGGGCCCGTCGGCCATCTGCGCGAACTTGTTCGCGATCTCGGGCAGGATCTGGCCGGCGTCCTTGATCGAGCCGTCGGCGTTTTTCACGTCGATGCCGAGTGCGCGGAACGCGACGCCGGCTTTGCTGCTGGCGCTGCCGGCCGCTTCGGCGATATTGACGTTCAGCTTTTTGAGCGACTGGCCGAGCTCGTCCTGCGAGAGTCCGGAGGCGGCCGCCGCGAGGGTCATCGCGGAGAGACCTTCGACCGACACGCCGGCGGATTGCGACAGCCGCTCGAGCGAGGCCGCGCTCTCGATGCTCGAGGCGGCGAACTCCGCGATCTTGCCGACGGCGAAGGCGCTGCCGATTTTATCGGCAAGCCCTGCGAGCGCTTCGTTCGAATCTTTCGAGAAGGACTGGAGCTTGCTGGTGGCCTGGTCGAGCGCCTTGATGTACTGGCTGTTGTCAGCCTGCATCCGAACGACGAGTGCGGCGAGATCGGTCATCGGCGTTTCCCTTTTGCGGCCTGGGTGACCTGGCGCGCGGCGCGGCGCGCGGCGCGGCGTTCCTGGTAGGCGGCGTAGTCGAGCTTCTGGACGAGGATGCTCGCGGCCTCGGCGTCGCGATCCTCGGGGAGCTTCAACAGGTAATCGTCGATGGAAATTTTCGCGCCCTCCTTGAGATGAGGCTTTAGCAGTTCCGTGACGATCATCGCGGCGTGCGTGTTATCGCGCATCGGTCCCCACGGTTCCTCGCGCCAGTACAATTTCCAGCGTTCGGTCTCGCGATGCGTCAGCCGCCCGATCTCAACGATCGAGCGCCCCAACAATGCCGCGAGCCGATGCTCGAAGAGCTCCTGGGGCGTTAAGCGTTTTTTGCCGGCTCGCCCTCCTTGGGATCATCGAGCTTGGTCAAGCGAAACGCTTCGGCGCTCACCTTGTCGACCACGATCTGCGGCAGCGCCATCGCGGCTGCCTCGCTCGCGACAGGCGGCTCGAGAGTGCATTTCCACGCGACGTACGGCTCCGAGCGGTGCTGCTCGCCGTGGTTGATGAGCCGGCGCACTTCGGCCATCTCGGCGCCCGATAATTCCCGCACGCGATAGGTGCGCCCGCGAATCGAGATCTCGTTCGCTTTGAAATCGAGCTCACTCATGACGTGCGCGCGAGTCGGCCGGTGGACTTACCGGTGAACTTGATGGTGTTTTGCTTGCTGACGCTCGGCACGAAATCGTACGAGAGCATCGCGAGCTCGGCGTGGAAAATGTAGGGCGGCGATGAGCCCTCGACCACGATCTGGACGTTGCGGCGATTCTTGTCGTCGACGTCGTCCATCAGCTGCTCTTGAATGGGCTCGTCCATCGAGAAGTTCGCACCAAACGACATTTCGCTGCCGTCGGAGAGGCCCGCGACATACTCCTTGAAGCCGTTGGAGCAGAACGTGGTGACATCGACCTGATCGTTCTTGGTGCCGATGCCGGACATGTCGGCGACCTCGCAATAGCGAGAGAAGGTCTCAGGCGACTCGCCGTTGCCGACCTCCAAAAAAACTTTACCAACGAAAGCTGAGCTAGGGGTGTCCATCGTTTCAATCCTCCTGATACCAAATGTTGTACAGCTGAACTATGCGAATGATCCCGGGCTCGGGATCGGTCATCGGAAACTCGTTGGTCAGGTGCACCGTGTCGATCGCGACCTCGCCGAAATTGCCGGTGAAATCGACGAGCGCCTTGCGCAGCGCCTTCGCCAGCGCCCACGCATCGTCGCCGGTCATGGCGTAGGAGTCCACCTGCATGTCGGTCGAGACCAGCGTGTCGGTGCCACAGAACAGCACATCGCGCAGCGTCGTGGTGCGCTGGACCATCACGGCCGGCAGCTGCGCGACCTGGGGCGGCAGCCGCTCGCGGATCAGCCCATAAAGGTTGGTGCCCACGACCGCCGTCACGGGTGCGACGCCTGAGAGAAACTGCAGGATGCCTTGCTCGAGCGTCATTGGCCTTTCGCCGCTTTCAAGACCGACTTGAGCAGGTTCGCGCGGAACGCTTCCTCGCAGGCATCGCGCGTCTCGAGAAGCGAGCGCCGCAGCCACGGCTGGGCCGCCATCTTGCGCGTGCCCAACTCGAGGAACTGAGTCGCGTAGTAGGCCCGCTGCCGCACGCCCAAAATACCGCTCGCAACGTTCTTCGCCGAATTGATGGTTGAGATGGTGCGCAAGCTCAGCTTCGCGAAGCCCGGCGCGACCAGCAATCCGTCATAGGTGCGAAACGGAATTGTGCCCACCGCGATGAGCTCCTGGGCGCGCAGCAGCGCGGGTTTGATCCCGGCCTTGCAGGCGCGTTTCAACGCGAGACCGTCCTCGAGCTTGCCCAAGGCCTGCAGCTGCGCGGTGAGTGCGGCGACGCCCTCGAGCGTGGACGAGGCGGCCATTACGGGGTGGCTCCCGCGCGAAAGCCGGCGGCGTCGCGCTTGATGCAATTCAGCTGGATCTCGACGCGCAGCGTGATGTCGCGCGTGAGGCCAGTGATTTCGTAGTACTCGAAGATCGCCGGCGATTGACCGGGGTTCGTGCAGTACACCAGCCGCATGCCTGCAAGGACGCCCGGCCGATAGCGGATCCGGATGCGAGTGGTCTGCTGGCCCTCGACCTGCTGCGCCTGGAACGTCTCGGGCGACTTCCAGTCGTCAATCGCGAACAGCACGTTCTCGGCCCACAGCACAAAGTCCTGCGACGGCGTGCCCGACGCATCGAGGCCGCCGGCGCGCACTTCGAGATTGCCGACGTGGCGCAGTTCGCCCGACATGGTGGGGCGGATCTGCCGACGGCGAACCCCGGCGCCCATTTACTTGGCCGCCTCCGCGCCGTCGCCACCCGACGGAATTGTCGGCAATTGTGGTGGCGAAGCGGCGCGGCCGGTGGGCGCCGTGGTGGTGTTTGACGGAGACGATAGCCGTTTTTTCTTCGCTTGCAAGCGCGCTTCGACGACGGCCAGGCGCGCGCGGATCGCTGCCGGCAGGTGGGCGCGGACCTTGCCGCACAGGCCGCAGCCGCTCATTTGCTGTAGTCCGTGAAGAACACGGCGATGATCAAGAGGATGATCCCAATGACGACAAGCGCCCCTACCCCGTAGCCGAAAATTTCAAGCGCGAGTTTCATACGCCCATCCCGACGCGGTACGGGAACAGCATCGACTCGCAGCGCGTCTCGATCAGTTCGAAGTTGTCGGTGTTGCGATCGAACAGCGACTCCATGTACAGCAGGATCGCGGCTTTGACGTCGCGGCGCAGCGGCTGCGATTGATCTTTGAGCATCGGGTTATTCGCCCAATACGCGAGCCAGGTTTCCTGCGTCCAGCCTTCCCAGCCGTACCAGGCCTGCACGCCCGGGCCGTTGACGATGTTGGTGACATCGAGCGCGGCGGGATACGGATCGATCCAGCTGGGCGAGTCCTTGGGGTCCGGGGCGGGCTGCGGATTCGAATCGCTCGGGGAGTTGAGCTCCACGAGCTCGGCGAGCGAGCGCTGCGTGAAGTTCTCGGCCCAATCGATCGCGGCGCCGATCAGGTCTTCGATGCGCGAATCCCAATAGGTGTTGCCCAGGTCGATCGACAGCTGGAACTTGGCGTCATCGAGCGAGATGTACTGGCCGCGCGGTGAGTTCATCGGTAGTGCTCCATGATCCAGCTGTGCTTGCGTCGCATGTGCGGCTCCCAGGGATCGACGTGGCCGTGCATGATGACCATTCGAGCGTTGGTCGGCAGATGTCCACCATGCCGCGGCGCGATCTGGTTGCGGTAGGAATATACGCCGTCGCGCTCCGTGAATTTCGGCTCGTTGGGTCCCAGGCACACCCCGATCCACGCCTGGTCGCTGCCAATGTAGTGCGCCTTGAGCCCCAGGAGCGGCGAAGTCAGCGGGTCGAATTGTTCCCAGAGTTGGGGCCGGGTTCCGGCTTTGTGCTGGATCAGTGAGCCGTTATAGGGGGTGCCGCGCGCGGTGTCGCCGTAGATTTTGAAATCGAGATCTTCAGCAAATAGCCCGGTGATGTCGCGGACGATAACGACATCGAGATCGAGCGAAACGAACCGGGGACCGAGGAAGCCAGCTGCCTCACGAGAGAACATTCGAAGGCGTCGATAGCAGCTTGGATTTCCGCGTCCGTGAGGGCTGGGGACATTCGCGTAGTCGCTCCACAGTTTGATGATCCGCACATCCGGCGAGATCCCGACCGCATCGTCGGTGATGCACACCAGTTCGAACGGCGCATGGTAATGGCGCGTGAGCATGCTGTGCAGCACGTTGACCGTGGCCGGGCCGAACTTCGATCGATAGCCGCGCGCCGGCGTCCACTTCCAGCAGACAAAGGTTGTCAGCACGGCGACTCGAAAAGTTTCCTATAGGGGAACGTGAGCCGGCGCGGCGTCCAGGCGCCTTCGAGGGCGCGGGCCGCGGTGACGCGCGGCATGCCGAAGGCATCCATCGGCTCTTTGCGCCCGTAGGTGGTGGTCGAGGCGTCGGGCACGACGGTACGGGGAACCCTGATCAGCCACTGCGGCAGCATCACGATTTTGGCGTGCTGGTTCACCCGATCGCGAAATTCCGCATCGGTCCCGTAGAAGCCCGCATAGCGTTCGTCGTAGCCGCCGATCTTCTCGAAGAGGGCGCGCGTCATCAGCCAGCTGTTCGGGTGCGGTTTGTACCTCGACAGGTCGCCGTCGCGCTCGAGCGTGCGCCGCTCGAAGCGGTAGACGTGCTTGGCCGGCCGTTCGGTGCCAAGGATGGCCGCCATCGTTGCGTGTGGAACGATGTGATCGATATCGGTCAGGAGCAGCCACGGCGTGGTCGCGTGGTGCGCTGCGATGTTGCGCGCCGCGTCCTGGTTCCAGCGCACGTCGACCCCGATCTTGAAGATGGTCAGCGGGCAGCCTATCGGCTCGCCCTGTGCGTCGCCGTCCGGCGATCCGTCGTCGACCACGATCACCGCCAGCTGCTCGAGCACATCGGCGCCGTACGCCCGTATCCGCTCGAACTGGAGCCGCAGCATTCCCGCGTTGCAATAATAGGGGAAACACAGCGTGAGTTTTCTCACGCGGCTCGATTCCGAAGGTTATCCTCCATGGTGACCCATCGACAATTGGACGGCTCGTAATCGAGATTCGAACGTTTGCGGTCAATCGTGAGGTGGTCTGCATAGCCGTGCGAGAGAGCCCACGCCGCAAATGTTTCGAAGCTGTCCCACTCCGCGCAAATCTTTATCCCGCGATCCACGTAGTATTTTTTCGCCGACGGGTTGCAGCACGCCGTCACGCCACAGCGGCTGCGCATCCACTCCCACTCTTTGTGAAGGCGC